>Ga0185299_10001030_pt1 | contig 62406 bp, 52 predicted proteins | sample PaiPotPPA55metaG_FD_128002 | JGI IMG/M metagenome (GOLD analysis project Ga0185299, IMG submission 128002) | Iron sulfur acid spring bacterial and archeal communities from Banff, Canada, to study Microbial Dark Matter (Phase II) - Paint Pots PPA... ... | reverse complement strand
CTGGTCCGACTGGTCCCGCGGGTGCGGCATCAACCGTTCCTGGTCCAACTGGTCCCGCGGGTGCGGCATCAACCGTTCCTGGTCCAACTGGTCCCGCGGGTGCGGCATCAACCGTTCCTGGTCCCACTGGTCCCGCGGGTGCGGCATCAACCGTTCCTGGTCCAACTGGTCCCGCGGGTGCGGCATCGACTGTTGCTGGGCCGACTGGTCCCGCGGGTGCGGCATCGACTGTTGCTGGGCCGACTGGTCCCGCTGGGCCAACAGGTCCGACGGGTCCAACTGGTGCAGCCTCTATTGTTCCTGGGCCAACTGGTCCAGCGGGTCCTACCGGGCCGACCGGCCCAAGCGGTGGATTGTCCCAATACGGCTACGTCTACAACATTAGTGCTCAAACGATCCCGGTGGGCGCGGCTGTGACCTTTGACACAAATGGCATTCTTACCGGTGGAATCGCGCATAGTGCCGGACTTGCTCCGATCACCTTCAGCGTCCCCGGTAACTACAAGGTTGCTTTTAGCGCATCAGCCGTAGAGTCCACCCAATTCACGTTGTTCTTGAATGGCGTCCCGCTTCCCGGAGCTACATACGGCTCAGGCGCAGGCACTCAGCAAAACAATGGACAGGTCATAGTCGCGTTGGTAGCGACTGATGTACTCACTCTTCAAAATTACACTTCTGCCGCAGCGGTTGGCCTCCAGACTTTGGCCGGAGGCTCACAAATAAATGTGAACGCTTCCATTGTTATCGAAAAATTAGATTGAGGCGCTCTCGCGAACGCCTCTTGTTAGAAACTCAGTGCATTACGAGGTCTGGCTTCTCGGCAGTTTCACTTTCGGTGTAGCCACATAGCCCACCACTTCGTTCTTCTTCACCTGATTCACGACAATCTCGTAAGGCTGGGTGCTTCCGGAAAGATAAAGCTGCACAGGCTCGTTAACGGTCCTGTCTTTCTTCTCCACCTTTTTGTCATCCGCCAGCACTTCCACCGTGTAGCGGTTGTGCTTAGGATCAGTCTTCTTCAGCACCAGCCGAAGGTCGCCGATTTTCTGAGGCGTTCTTGTCTTGCCCAAAGCGAACTCGAAATAATCGCGCTCGCCCAGTTCCTTCAAGGCCGCTAGTTCCTTGGCATTCGTGGCTACTGTGCCGCTCACGATATTCAAGTCGCCTTCGACGCGCTTCACATCCGCGCCTGTGCTCTCGATGTCGCCCGAAACACGCCCCAATTTCTCACTCGTATCTATCGAAAGATCGGACAGTTGACTCATGAGCTGTCGGCTTTTCTGATCGACGCCATCGGCCAGCTGATTATTGGTTTTCTTCAGTTCCGAGCGGACTTGCCGCAAATTCGCATTAGCCGAGTCTTCCACTTGGCTCTCTAACGCGTCCAGGCGCTGCTGCGTTTGTGAGAGCGCTCCCTTGGTCGTATCGTTCACCTTCGCCATTTGTTGTTGAGTGCTTACCTGCACCCTGGCAAGGTCGCGCGTCAAATTATCGCGGCACATCGATTCGTAAATGTTTCCGCCGATGGCGATGGCCAAGCCAAGAAACAGAGCCAAGGTCACGCCAGTTTGCGACTTGCTAACTTCGTTTTGAGACATGATGCTCCTCCTTTGAGCAAGGAGCCGGATAACCTATTTCCGGCTCAGCCAACGAGGATGCACGCCAGGTTCCCGCGCAAACTCGCGAGGGACATCAACCACTTAGCAGCTAATGGGAGTAAAACTCCGTGTGCGCCTAGCCACGCGAAATGTCTAATGCGACACGGTGAACGCGTACAGCGAGTCGCCCGCGCCGACCACCAGATACTGTTTGCCGTCCAGCTCGAAAGTCATCGGCCCATTGCTCACATTCGCTATCAGGTGCGTATGCCAAAGGATGTGCCCCGTCGCCGGATCGTACGCAATGAAGTTCCCATAAGGATCGCCGGTGAACAAAAGCTTGCCGGCAGTGGTGAGGATTCCCGAGCCGCCGCCTCCGCGTCCGTATTCGTGGCTCCAGCGGATTTGTCCGGTTTTATAATCGATGGCCTTCAATGCGACCTTGGACCACACTCCCGAATCGCGCCCGCCGTACCCTTCCGGCTTATCCTCGGTGTCGGTGAGATAGAACAGACTGTACGACGATGAGGAATTCACGTACAAAAGTCCGGTCTCAGGATCGAAGCTTGGAGGCGGCCAGTTGGATGCGCCGCCGGATGCCGGGATCACCAGCGTTCCATTGGTGTGCGGCTCCTTAGCGGGATCGGGAATCGGCTGGCCCTTGGCATCCACGCCCTTCGACCAGTTCAGATCGATAAAAGGCTTGGAGAGAATGTTCTTGCCGTTGGTCCGATCCAGCACGAAGAAATAGCCATTGCGGCTGGCCTGAACGATCAGCTTACGCGACTGTCCATTGATCTGTCCGTCGACCAGCACCGGCGTTTGCGCCGCGTCCCAATCGTGCGTGTCATGCGGCGAGGCTTGGAAATACCATGCCAGTTTCCCGTTATCGGGGTTCAGCGCGACAATCGAGCAGGTCCACAGATTATCCCCTTTGCGTCCCTGCCCTGCCATCACCGGATTTGGATTGCCGGTGCCCAAGTAGTACAGATTCAACTCGGGATCGTACGTGCCCGGCACCCAGGTCATCCCGCCGCCGTGTTCCATGGCTTCCTGATTCGGCCATGTGTCCGCGCCAAACTCGCCCTTGCGGGGCGTCGAATTCCAGCGCCACTGCACCTGCCCAGTTTCCGGATCGCGGGCTTCCAGATATCCAGGAACGTCCAGCGAATCGCCGCCTACGCCCACGATAACGTGATTGCGAACCACGATTGGCGCGGGAGTCGAGAAATACTCTTGCTTCACGTCGGCGATCTCGACATGCCATCGCTCCGTGCCATCCTTCGCATTGAGACAGATCAGATAATTGTCGGGCGTCTCGAAATAGAGCCAGTCGCCGTACATTCCGAAACCGCGGTTGCCGATGTGAATGCCGCCGTGCGTCTCCCATTTGTAATGCCACAACTGGCGTCCGGTGCGCGCATCGACCGCCCACGCGTGGTCGGGAACCGTGAAATAAAGCACGCCGTTGACTTCGAGCGGAGTAGACTTGACCGACGTGTTGTCGCCGTCGGCGGCGGAACCCAGGTTTATCCGGTATTCCCAGGCCAGCGTCATGCTCGTTACGTTCGAAGCATTGATTCGTGACAACGGGCTGAAGCGGCGGCCCGAATAATCGCCGTTGTAAGTGGGCCAGGTGTCGGTGGAGAGTTTCATCAGCTTGGCTGGATCCAAGCCTTGGGCGGAGAGCGACGCTGCCAGGAGTGCGGGGAAAATAAGCCGGCTAAGTTTCATTTCAAGATCTCCAGGTACGCCACCAGATTATGCATCTCTTCATCGGTATATTTCTTCAGCAGCTCCTCGTGGGCCGCCAGAGGATCGCGCACATCCACCTTGACGCCGGCGTCACGCGTAAAAGAACGATAATCACCGGACGTGTCGCGCAGCGCTACATCGAAATCGTCGATATACTCCAGCGTACCGGTAACGGTTTGGCCAGAAGCCAGAGTCACGGTGACCGGCGTGGGGATAACTTTCGGCTCAGGCCCTTCCGCGCGGCGTGGCCGCTGCGTCCGCGGGTACACTAGTCGCGACTGCAGCGCTACCGGATCATACTTGTTCGCGATTCCCGCCAGATCGCCAGTCGGGGAGTGACAGGTATTGCAACGCCCGGCTCCATTAAAATACGCCTGGCCTCTCTTGGCGTCTCCGGTCACGATGTTCTGGATGGTATGATTGATCGCAGCTTGCTGGCGCGAGCGCAAGAACGCCCCGACATCCTTGATCTGATCGTCAGTAAGTGGAAACGCCGGCATGCCTTTGTCCGGCCGCCCGTTCCGGATTACCGGACCGATCTTGTCGCCACCCTCGTCATCCAAAGCCAGCACCGATCGGACCAGGTCCGGCCCGCTTTCGCCGCCATTGGCGTTCGATCCGTGGCAAAATCCGCAGCGGGCGACAAAAATCTTCTGGCCCCGCTCCACGCCCGCCGGATCGGGAACATCCCGGCTGATCAGAAAACTCCGGCCCGGTCGAGGAGGCTGGGCTTGAGGAGGCTGCGCAGGCAGCGGCACGATTCCGGCCGCGAAGATGATTACGCCAGCGCCTGTTTGCAGTAATCGAGACACTTCTTTACCTCCACCGCGGCATCATCTTTGCCCTTGTATTCGTATTCGATATTCGCGGGAATGTTGTACTTCTTCTGCTTCAACAACAGAAGAACCTGCTTGATGGGAGTCTCGCCTTCTCCGAAAGGCACGTTTGGTCCATCGTTTTTCTTGCGATCTTTGAGATGCAGATTGGTGATGCGGTCGTGATGCTCTTGTATGTACGAAACCGCGTCGAAATTCGCCGCCGTGAAATGACCGATGTCCAGGTTCACACCGATCATTTTCGAAAGCGCCATGGCCTTGGCGAAACTCTCGGGTGTCGCAAATTCGTTTGGATCCTTGACATTGTTATGGCCGTGGACGCCGACCATGATCTTGTACTTTTCGGCAAATGGCGCCACGCGCGGCATCACGCTCACGGTGGAGGAAGCGGTGATCACTTTAACCCCCAGCGCTTGCGCCATCTGAAATCCGCGTTCGATCTCGGGATCCGTGAAGTCGTCCCGGAAGCTGTAATTGAAAGCGAATAGCCAGATGCCAGCGTCATCGAACTTTTTGCGGACGGCTTTGATCTCGTCCATCGGGACGGTCAAGCGCCATTTGCGGAGTTCTTCGCGATTGGCCGCGCCTCGGCCTCCAGAGCCTTGGGGGCGCGGCAGACCTCCCAGCTCGATGTGTGGCGAGTACATCTCGCATTCGCCGATCCCGTCTTCGACCATGGCCTGAATAGCCGCGTCCAGCGGACGATCGCGAAAGCTATAGGACTGCACGCCAAGCTGCACGCCGCTTACGGTCGAGTTGATCTTGGCCAGCGCCGCTCCGAGCGGCAGGCCGGCCATTGCTATTTTGCCGAAATCACGTCTGGTGTACACGCTCATGCCATCCATTCTCGCTCAAATTTCCGGCTCCCGGCGCCCTAAAAGATCACTGTGACGAAGCCCGCGATAATCAATGCCATTCCCCACAGCACATCCAGGTTGAGCCAGGCCCGCCTTAGAAAAGCCAGTCCTACGTATCGATAAACTACCAGACCAATGGACCCGGCTGTCACCAGGTATGCCAGCGTGTGGATCGCGACCGCGATCAGCCAGGGTTGCGGAAGTCCCCCACCGCCGTGGACATGCTGCGAATGCTTCCCGGCCGGAAGTGAAAACAGCACTGGCAGCAGCATCAGACCTGCGCCGTGCGCCGTGGCCATCAAGAATGACCAGATGGTCAGGTCTCGAAATCCAACGCGCATTCCGGTCCAACTCGCCCAACGCGGATGCCGCGAGCTGACCAGCTTGGTAACGCCGAGACCCACGAGAACCACCGCCGCCACAACCCGAACCACCACGTCCGAGAGTCCAATCTGCAGCAATCCGAACAGCGCGACCACCGCGCTCATGGAAAGCAAATGACCGAGCGCAAGCGGCGGAAGCGCCCGCCATACAGCGCGCGAGGTCTTCTCCTGGAGTCCGAGCGAAACCGCAAACAGCCATCCCATCGCGGGATTGAGTCCGTGATAGGCACCGAGCCCGAATAGAACCAACCAGGCCTTCATTTATGGATAGCAGTACGAATCTGACGAAGCGTCGCCGCCCTCCAGCCGTACCTGGTGCGGACGCATCCCATCCACTTCGACGAAGAATTTTGGATCCAGCCGCAGCCCGCCGTCCGGCCCGGCATCCGCCTTTACCATCCAGCCGCGGATTCCCTCGGGGTAGAACTGCGCATCCCAGGCAGAATATAGCGAATTGGTGAAGTACACGCGCCGGCCATCACGACTTACTTCCACCATCTGCGGACCGCCGTTCAATGCCGCGGCAGGCTTCGAAGGATGCGGCGCGCGACGGGCGATTCCGCCGATATGCAGCGAGCCCACTTGCCTGGGATTGTGCGGATCGGATACATCATACTGGCGCATCTCGCCCGTTCCCCAACAGGAGGCATAGAGGAACCGGTCATCCAGCGACAGATCGATATCGGTCAACAGCGGCGGTACCGCTTTGAAACCCTTCAGCAGCGGCGGCAATACTTCCGGATCGGCCGGCTCAGCAGGAATCTCGATCACCTTCTTCACGCCGTACTTTCCGTTATCACGGCTCCACAGCCAGATGGACGACGAAAGATCCTTGAGCGAAACCACTACGCCGACGAATCCGTAGGTCTTGGTAGGATCGTGCGACGGCCGCAGCTCGAGCACCAACTGCTGGTCGCCCCCCAAATCGAGTGCCTGCTGGTGACGCCGCTTGCGGAGATCCCAAACGTGCATGGAGTGCCCGTATTTGCCGGCCAACAGCAGCTCAGGATTTATGCCGTTCTCAAGCATATTGGGCGTTCCCCACTCGCTGGTGAGCATGGTGTCGTGCCCCAGGTGCCACCAAAAATCATAGGCGAAATATTGCGGCCCGCGATCCACTTCCCAGCGGCCCAGCACATTGAACGAAAAATGATCCAACAGAAAGACGCCGCCCGGACCACTGCCATCCGGCGCACCCAGAGCGCTGACGAAGATTCCATCCGGACCGCAATGCACCGTGTGCGTGCGCGAGTATCCTGTGCGCGTGGCTATTTCCTCGGGTTCGATTACTTTGACAATCTTGAGCTGCCGTGGATCAGGTTTGGTGTCGATTACATAGATGCGCGAGGAGCGAAGCCCGGGGGTGATCAGATAACGCCGCTCGATGTGCGGATGTGGAGCGTAAGGACACAGCGCCGAGCTGCAGGCGTTCCAGCCGAAGTGATGCAATTCGTCTCCAGCGTTCGGCATATCAATACGGCTCACCACGCGCCCGTAGCTATTCGACGCCGGGTCCACATCCACCACCGCCATGCCATCCGGTCGACCGTCTTGTGCAGGATTAAGAAGCGCAACGTACGCCAGGCGCTCCACAGGAGCTTGCATGGCGAGGCGCGGAGAAGGGTAGAAAGTTGGATCGGGAGTGAGTAGCATGCGAAAACTCCTTTCCAATCATGCTCTCACAAAGTTGCCGTCAAGCCTCAGCAGCCGCTCGCCTGTCTGGTTCGAAGCGGATCGGTAGGCGCGCTGGACCGTGTACGTGCAGCGCCTTGCGCGGCTCCCACGGTTCGTGACTGGCGAGCTCTAAGCCTTTCAACCGCTCCAGCAGGTCTGGGAGAGCGATCCTGGCCTCCAGGCGTGAGAGTGGCGCACCCAGACAAAAATGGATGCCATGCCCGAACGCGATATGCGGGTTGGGGTCGCGCGCGATGTCGAAGCGTCCGGCGTCGCGGAATTGCTGCGGGTCGCGGTTGGCCGAGCCGATGATTGGGAGAACCAGCTTGCCGGCCGGAATCGTTTGACCGTCGACCTCGACGTCGCGCTGTGTTGCGCGGAACATCCACTGGACCGGCGAACGGTAGCGCAGCACCTCCTCGATTGCCGAGGGCATCAGGGCGGGCGTCGCACGCAGGCGAGCGAATTGGTCCGGATGCTCAATCAAGCATAGGATCGCGTTATTGAGAAGGTTGGTGGTTGTTTCGGAGCCCGCGATGAGCAGAAGCTGAAAGAAGCCCAGGATTTCTTGCTCGGTCAAATGGTCGCCATCGACCTCCGCCTCGCACAGCTTGGTCAGCAAGTCGTCCCGCGGCCTCATGCGTCGCTCGTCCAGCAAGCCGGCAAGGTAGGCGCCCATCTCGGCCTTCAGCGCGAAGAAATCCTCGGACGCCTTGATGGCGTGCTCGCCACCCGGAACGACGTAACTCAGGCTCAAGATGACATCGTTCCAGCGCGTAAATTGCAACCGGTCCGCGATTGGAACGCCCAGCATCTCCGCGATCACCATCATGGGCAAAGGGACAGAATAGTCCAACGCCAAATCCATCTCTCCGTGCTCGATCCTTTGATCCAAAAGTTCCCGCGACAGTTCGCGGATGCGCGGCTCCAGATTCGCAACCACTCGAGGCGTGAAGGCGCGCATGACGAGAGCCCGCAGCTTGCTATGGCGCGGCGGATCGAAAAAGATGAACCACTCAGGATTCGCGCGCTTGGCGGTGAACATGCTGGAGCTGAATGCCGCGTGATCGTTCAGTGCGCGCTTGACGCTCTCGTAGTCGAAGATCATCCACAGATCGAGCGGCGGAACGTGCAGCACCGGAGAGTGGCTTCGCATCTGGTCGTACGCCGGGAACGGATCCCGGCGCATCTCGTCGGAGAACAAATTCATGGAGGGCAGACTCCTTTCGTAGAGTCTGCCACATTCACTTCGCTAAAATCCGAATGATCTCACTCTCGTAATCGCTCTTGCCCACGATCCCTACATGCCGCGCCGCGATTCTCCCGTCGCGATCTATCAACAGGGTCTCGGGCAGTGATTCCACGCCTCCGAACTTCTGTGCCAGCGCGTCGTCCCCTATTGCGACCTGGTAGTCGATCTTAGCAGCGTGCATGTAGGGCCTCACAGCCTTCCACCCGTCCTCGTCCATCGAGATTCCGATCACGACCAAACCCTGCGCGCCATAGGTCCGCCGGAATTCCTCAAACCATGGGATCTCGGCCTTGCAGGGCGAGCACCAGGTCGCCCAAAAGTTCAACAGCACTACTTTACCTTTGTAATCCGACAGCCGGATGTCAGCGCCGCTGGCGTCTTTAAGGCTAAAATCCGGCGCCGTTTGCGAAAGCGAAACCTGCGGCAGGGTTGCTCTATTTACAAAAAGACTCTCGCATGCACCCACGCAGCGTTGCGCGATCCCTCGCGGGGCTGGAAACGCCAAAAGACCGGCGCACCCTGCCAACACCGCCGTTACGGTCCAGGTCGCTTTTCGCCCCGCTGCTCTTTTGTTGGCACGCCTCCGATCAAGACTAGCGCGCGCTCGTGTTACGTCTGGTTGCCAGTTGCTGGCTGGGTCGAGTTTGGCCAGATGATCATCCACCCAGCGGTCCATGTTCGATTCGCTCATGTTCGATTCGCTATTGTTCACCATATCGTTTGATATATTCCTTTCGAAACACTTGTTGCGCGCGGCTCAGAAGAGTACCGATCGAAGCCGGATTCAAATCGAGAGCGGATGCTAACTCGTCGTAGCTAAGGTCTTGGCTGCGAAGCAGCAGCAGTTCCGCGTGGCGGGCCTGAATCACAGCCAGTACCAACCGGACTCGCTCCTGCTCCTCGGCGGCAGCCCGAATATCTTCCGGGGTGGGAACCGCCCTGACAAGTCCAAAGAAGCTTTCGTAGCGCGTCCGGCGCGTTCGCCGCCGCAGCTCATCCAAACCTTTTCGTACCGCCGACCGGTACAACCACGCTTCCGCCTTCTCTCCTTGAGCTTCCGGGCTCCGCCACAACTTCAGAAATACCTCTACTGCAAGTTCTTCCGCGCGTGCCGGATCGTGGACGACCCTGCGAATAACGCGGGCAATGCGCTCGTATTGAGCGCGGAACGTTGCCTCGAAATCGAAGGGCGCTTCGCCGGCTCCCATGCCTACCGCTTCGCCTGTGGCGTTCACTTCTGATGCGTTCAATTCTGACGCGTTCACATCAACATAACGCCGGCCGGCGCCGATTTGTGACACCAAGACCGCTAGTTGGCGCGCAGGGCCACCATCGGATCGATTCGCGATGCTCGGCGCGCCGGAAGATAACCGGCCACGACGGCCACGCTGGTGAGGACAATCAACATGCCAACGAAAGTCACGGGATCGGTTGAAGTCACTCCGAATAGAAACCCATGGAGTGCTCGCGCCAAGGTCCAGGAGCCAGCCAATCCGAGAAGCATGCCTGCAGCTGCGAGCGCCAGAGTCTGCAGGAGGACGCGCACTTGTAGATCCACCGCCGACGCCCCCAGCGCCATTCGAATTCCGATTTCCTGGGTTCGCTGGTTCACGGAATACGAAACGACGCCGTAGATTCCGAGCGAGGCCAGAATTAACGCGAATGCCGCGAATCCGGCCAGCAACAGCACGACAAATCGCCGGGGCGAGACGGCTTTGTCCACCAATTGCTGCAAGGGTCGAAAATCGTTGCCCGGCAGATTCGGTTCAATAGGCTTGAGTGCGGCGCGAACGGCCGGAGCCAACTCGGCCAAAGGAAGCCTTGAGCGGACTACTAAATCCACGGACGAGAAATCGTCGATTTGCCGGATCGGTATGTACATTTCCAGCCCGGCGCCTTGTTCGAGCGCTAAGTGCCGCACGTCGCCAACCACGCCAACCACACGCCGCTCCTTATCAGCCCGGACGATCTGCCCGAGCGCATTCTGACCTGGCCACAGCCTGCGCGCCATGGTCTCATTGACCAGGATTACTAGCTCCGTGGACGGCGTATCGCGCTCGTTGATGTCCCGACCGGCACGCAGCGGAATCCCCATCGGCCTTAAGTAGCCATCGCTCACGATGCGTACAAACGCGTCGGGATATTGGCCGGGCAGGTAAACTTGTCCCTTGGCGCCGGCGCCCCAACTGCGGTTGCGGCCGAGTGGCAGCGCATCGGTCAGCCCGGCTGCCTGGATTCCAGGGATGTCCCTGACGCGCCGGAGCACCTCATCGAAATAGGCGTTCTGTTGGGTTTGCCCTGACAACCGGCGCGCCGGATCCACACGCACCGCCACGGCGCTTTCCGGCCGGAACCCCAGGTTCACGTCCAGCACCTGGAGAAAACTCCGAATGAGTAATCCGGCGCCTACCAACAATACGCAGGCAAAGGCGATCTCCGAAACAACCAGCGCGTCGCGGATCCAGCCCCGTCCTCTGCCTCCCGTCGAGCCGCGGTTAGTGTCCTTTAACACGTCGTGAAGAGCGGCCGAAGGAACTTGCAGCGCCGGAACCATCCCGAAAATCAGGCCGGTGAGCACCGCCATCAACAGAGTGAAGCCCACGGCGGTCGCATCGGTCCGAACATTTTGCAAAAGCGGGATGTTCATGGCGTCCATATGAGCCAGCGCACGCGTGCCGCCGATCGCCAGGATTAATCCCAGCGCGGCCCCACAAAAAGAAAGCACCACGCTCTCGGTTAGCACCTGGCGAATTAGGCGTCCCTGTCCGGCTCCCAGCGCCGCACGAATCGCAATCTCCTTCTGACGCGTCGCCGTTCGCGCCAGCAACAGGTTCGACAGATTTGCGCAGACGATCAGCATGACCACACCGACGGCGCATGCGAGCACCACCAAGGCCGGACGGATCCGGCCGCTGACATGGTCCTCCAAAAATGTCAGCTTTCCCTCCAAGTCGTTGCGCTCCGGATGAGCGCGCATGATCTGCGGCGCGAGCGTACTCACCTCGGCCTGGGCGCTTCCCAAGCTGACACCTGGTTTCAATCGCCCGATGATCGCCATGGTGTTCCCCCAGCGGTTCGTTTCGGCGCTGAGAGGAAACGGAAGGTACAAATCGACATGACTGCCGGGCGCGAAAACTGATGCGAAATCGAACGAAGCGGGCAGGACGCCAGCAACGGTGACCGGCTCGTCATTCAACGTCAGCGCTCGGCCAACGATTCCGGGATCAGACGCGAAACGCCGTTCCCATAGGCCCTGGCTCAACAACACGGCCTTCGGCCCATTCCACTTGCATTCCTCCGCGGTGAAGAGGCGGCCAAGCTGCGGCTGAACTCCAAGCAGCGGAAAGAAATTCTGCGAGACCGGTACGCCGCTGAGACGCTCCGGCTCTCCTTGTCCAGTGAGCTTGTTGTCGCCGACGCCATAGAAGGCGAAGTAGGCGGCCAAGTCCTCGAAGGATTGATTCTGCGCGCGCAAGTCCAGCAAATGTCCCACCTGCGTAGTTTGGCCCGACAAGCCGCGTTCGTCGTGATTGGCAATCCAGACCAGACGGTTGGGATCGCGAAAAGGCAGAGGACGAAGGAGCAGCGCGTTCACTACTCCGAAAATCGTCGAGCTGGCCCCGATGCCAAGTCCGACGATGAGAACAGCGAAAGCCGTGAAACCGGCATCCCGCCGCAGCGTTCGCAAACTATAACGAATGTCTTGGAGCAGACTGTCCCAAGCCGGCAGAGCGCGACTATCTCGACGGAGTTTCACGATGCCTTGGACAGGGAGTTCCAGCCAAGGTTAGCAGAAATCGTCAGCGCGTCGATGTCGCTTCAGTTTGCCAGCGTGACTGGAGCGCGCAGTGAATGTTAGGGGCGTCTCTACCGGCAAGCGCACATTCTTCTTGCCCGTGATGGCAGCCCCCGCCGTTCCCGCGCCAGCCCCCGCGCCCGCGCCAATTAACGCACCGGCCGGACCACCGGCTAGCGCGCCGATCGCCGTACCCACGCCAGACCCGCCGCCGATGAAGGCCCAGTTGCGCTTCTTGTGCCCTCTGCTCTCGCGGCCCACGTGCGTGGTCTTGATTTCGTGGCGGCGCCCATTGAGATCGAACGAATCAAGACTCAGGCTCATCAAAGCATGACCCTTGAATCGGCCTGAAGGCTTCGATTCCATCAGGTGGCCGATGCAAGGCGTGCCCCTCGGGATTACCGTTCGTCCCTCCAAGACAATCGGCCTCGTCAAAGTCGCGGTGAAACGATCGCCAGGACGGTTCCGCTTGGTATCGAGCGTCTCTGCGAGGCGGACGTCGAGAATCGTTCCCGCGGGAAGGGAGACCGTGTTCGACGGCACGCGCTCATAATTAGCCGCCGAGTTCGGTGGCGGCGCAGTAGGGGCATCATACGGCTGCCCGACCGCCGAAGGTTTAGGGGCTGGCTGCTCTGCCAAAGGAGGACTGCCTGGCTGAACTGCCGCTTGACCCGCCGGTTGTGCCAACTGCTGGGCAACTGGTTGCCCAGCCTGTCGATTCCCGCAGGCCGTGCTCAACCCCGCTAAGACCGCGATGGCTAAGTAAAGGCAAAGCATGATTGTCCACTTCATAGCGAATACCCAAAGCACCTGGGCTGCCATTGGACCTAAGTAAAGCTGTGGCTGTAACTTCGTAAGAACGGGAGCATGAGCGTTCCTGGAATTTTTTACCCGATTCCCAGGACCACCGTGACCTCGGCTTGACGAGGCCGCTACGGGCTCCGTACAATATAGATGAGTCCATAAAGGAGGCCGTATGTTCCGATCCATAGGCTTTCCTGAACTTGTGGTCATTTTAGTAGTCGCCGTTCTGCTGTTTGGCGGAAAGAAGATTCCTGAGGTGGCGAAGGGTTTAGGCGAAGGCATTAAGAACTTCAAGAATGCTCTAAAGACCGAGGAACACGACGTCGACGAAAAGAAGCAGGCATAAGGCTTCCTGGATTTGCTCGCACTTTGAGCGGACCTGAATCGACTTTCGAAACGAAGACCCCCGCGAGGCCGTTGCGGGGGTCTTGAATTTTCAGAGGCTGCTTACTTTTTCTTGGGTGGGACGATCGAGTCTTTTACGGCTTTTGCGACTCGGAACTTTACGACCTTCTTGGCCGGGATCTTAATCGGTTCGCCGGTGGCCGGGTTGCGGCCCATGCGCGCTTTGCGATCCACGCGGACCAGGCGGCCGATTCCAGGGATCACAAACATTCCATTCTTCTTGGTTTCGCGGACCGCCATATCCGCGAAGCTGGTAACGAATGTCTTCGCCGCCTTGGTGCTGCTGCCAGTGGCCGTGGCCAATTCCTTCATGATCTGCGACTGCGTCATTTTTCCTGCCATTAACTTCTCCTTGTGAGATTCAAATCTGTGAGGTTCTTCCAATCTCCAGTGCGGCTACATAAAACATAACCGTACAAAATTGTTTCCTAACAAATCATACGGGAAGTGATGCCCGATGTAAAGGGTAGAATAGCAGAAAAATGCGATTTTTCCTCAGTTTTTTTGAGGATGTAATGCTGAGAGGCCGATGAAACGGCATTACCGCGCGCCTCGGTCCTTTGAAGGCTTGAATTTACGGGGACTCTAAGCCGTTTTTGTAAGCCGGATCTGATCGCTCCCCACCGGCCTGCTGGTAACTTCAACGTCACCGCCGCTGCCGAAGCCCAGTTGCTTCCGCAACGCCACATCGAGTTGCTCGCGAATTTCCGGATTTGCAATCAGGTACGCGCGCGCGTTCTCGCGGCCCTGGCCGATGCGTTCTCCTGCATAACTGAACCATGAGCCGCTTTTTTCCACAAGCTCTTGCGTGACGCCCAAGTCCAGCAAATCCCCTTCGCGAGAAACACCCTCGCCATAAAGAATGTCTACTTCCGCCTCCCGGAACGGCGCAGCTACCTTGTTCTTCACCACTTTGATCTTGGTCCGGTTCCCGACGACTTTCTCCCCATCTTTGATGGCCGCCATGCGGCGAACTTCCACTCGCACCGAGGAGTAGAACTTCAGCGCGCGTCCGCCGGTGGTAGTCTCCGGATTGCCGAACATGACCCCGATCTTCTCGCGTATCTGATTAATAAAGATGAGCAGTGTGTTGGTCCGGGCCACCACGCCTGTCAGCTTCCGCAGCGCCTGCGACATCAGGCGGGCGTGCAAGCCCATGTGGCTGTCGCCCATCTCACCTTCCAGTTCCGCTTTCGGCACCAGGGCCGCCACGGAATCGATCACCACTACATCGACGCCCCCGGAGGCCACCAGTGCATTGGTGATTTCTAGTGCCTGCTCGCCGCAGTCCGGCTGCGACACGATCAGGTTGTCAGTGTCAACACCAAGCTTGCGGGCGTACCCTGGATCGAGCGCATGTTCGGCATCGATAAAGGCGGCCGCGCCCCCAACCTTCTGCGCCTGTGCGATCACCTGCAGCGCCAGCGTGGTCTTGCCGGATGACTCCGGACCGAATACTTCAATCACACGCCCGCGCGGAAATCCGCCCACACCCAGCGCCGCATCCAACGAAATCGAACCGCTGGAGATCACCGTCACCGGCAGAACGTTGCGCGAGCCCAGGCGAAGCACCGCGCCCTTTCCGAACTGCTTGTCCATCTGACTCAGTGCGGCGTCAATGGCGCGTTGGCGCGTGGCTGCGTCTAGTTGCGGGGTTTGGTCTTTCACGAACTTCTAGTGGAGTCCCGGCCGTCAATGTCTCACAGGAAATAGCGCGGTATCGGGCGCTTGCGCCTTTTAGCCCAGACGACGAGAAAGACGATACGAGCGAGGGAATAACGCAAGCAATGCCACGCCGCATAGCGACAGACTCGATGGCTCTGGAGCTTCAATTAACTGACCACCGGTCAGAAGGGCGGAAGAAATGCTCAGTGAATTGAATCCATAAACGCCATTGCCCGAACCTGTCACCGCAACATCGGCGGCGTAAGAGAATGGCGTGCCATAAATGACTGGCTCGTCAATGACTTTCAGGATTGTGTTGGTTGTACCACCAGGACAGTTTGATAAGGGCGGAGTGTTGCAAACATGAGCGCTTTCGCTCCAGGACGGCGCTCCGTTGAACGAAAAATCCGCAGCGTCGTTGGCCGCTCCTATATCTTCCAACCCTCCCCACGTATATGTGACCGTAAACTCGACGGTTCCAGGTCCGGTACCGCCGACAGGCGTGAGGGAGTCCGTGAAATTGCTTTGAAAGGAGAATGTCGCGTTGACGTGAGGCACTTCCCCGATCAATCCTTGAGCGGTAAGATTGCCGGCGCTGCCGGATACTCCAGGCCCAAAATAGGAACCGGCCGACGGGCCATAGAATGATGCTGGGCAGATCAAATTGATACTTGCGCCTGTTCCCGTTACTGAAATCGCAGACACGTCAGGTGGCACGGGCGCACCGCTGCCATCCCAAATACAAGTTTCACTGGCGGTACCAGTGTTGGTGAACATTCCAGCCCGTGCGGATGCGCTAGCCAGCATCAAAATTCCGATCAACACGAAAAGTTTTGACATTCTTGCCTCCTACGTCTTTAAGAATGAACATCCCAGGCTTTATGCCAAATCTGCGGATATTTGCCTTCCACTCCGGGCAGTTTTAGTCTAACCGCGAATTGAAGAGATCACATCTGGAAACAATTCCAGCTTTGTATGGCTGGTATAGAGACCAGGGGAGGCGAGCAGTGCAAGGTTTGAACCGCGGCCTTGTATGCAAATTGGCGGAAAATAGCGCGATCTTGGTTTCTGAGCGCAACCCGGACATTAGTCTACGCCTCAGTACAGCCAATGCCGGTCCTAAGGCATTTCAAGTGACTGGTTTTCTACCCCCTTTACGGTACGATACGAATAATGGGTGATCATGCGCCGGTAGTTCGCGCGCCACGGGGCCGCGATATCTCCTGCAAAGGTTGGCACCAGGAAGCCGCCCTCCGGATGTTGATGAACAACCTCGATCCCGAGGTCGCCGAAAAACCGGATGATCTGATCGTCTACGGGGGAACTGGCCGCGCCGCCCGTGATTGGCCGTCCTTCCACGCCATCGTGCGCTCGCTTCGTGATCTCGAAAACGACGAAACGCTCCTGGTGCAATCCGGTAAGCCAGTCGGGATCTTCCGCACTCATCCCGAAGCCCCGCGCGTTCTGATCGCCAACTCCAACCTGGTCGGGCGCTGGTCCAACTATCAGGAGTTCCACCGTCTGGAGCAGCTTGGCCTCATCATGTATGGACAGATGACGGCCGGTTCGTGGATTTATATCGGCAGCCAGGGAATCGTGCAAGGAACCTTCGAAACATTTGCGGCTGCGGCCAATAAGCATTTCGGCGGATCTCTGAAGGGCCGCCTTATCGTCTCCGGAGGAATGGGCGGGATGGGTGGCGCGCAGCCACTGGCTGCCACGCTGAATGACGCCTGCTTCATTGGTGTCGACGTCGATCCGGCGCGCATCGAGAAGCGCCTCAAGACCGGCTATTGCGACCGAATCACCTGGAGCCTCGATGAAGCCCTCGCAATCGTCAACGACGCCCGCAAGCTCGGACAAGCAATCTCAGTTGGTTTAGTGGGCAATTGCGCCGACGTGCTCCCGGAAATGGTCCGGCGCGGCATTGTTCCCGACATTCTGACCGATCAGACCAGCGCCCACGACCCGCTACAAGGCTACGTTCCGAATGGCCTGCCGCTGGCTGATGCGTTGGCGCTGCGCTGTTCGAATCCCGATGAATACCAACGGCGCTCCTTCGATGCCATGGCCGAGCATGTGCGCGCCTTGCTCGCATTGAAACGCATGGGGGCGGTCACTTTCGACTACGGCAATAACATCCGCGCGCAGGCCAAGAGCGCCGGCGTTGAAGACGCGTTCGAAATTCCTGGCTTCGTGCCGGAGTACATCCGGCCACTGTTCTGCGAAGGCAAAGGCCCATTCCGCTGGGCCGCGCTGTCAGGATCGCCTGAAGATATCCACACCACCGACCGTCTGGCGCTGGAATTATTCCCTAAGAACCCGGTGCTGGAACGCTGGATGCGGCTGGCGAAAGATCGCGTCCACTTCCAGGGCTTGCCGGCTCGCATATGCTGGCTGGGTTACGGCGAGCGCGCCGAGTTCGGCTTGGCGATCAACGACTATGTCCAGCGCGGCAAGATCGAGGCGCCTATCGTGATAGGCCGCGATCATCTGGACACAGGATCGGTGGCCTCGCCTTATCGCGAAACGGAGGCCATGCTGGATGGCTCGGATGCCATTGCCGATTGGCCGCTGCTAAACGCCCTGGTAAACACCGCCGCGGGCGCATCCTGGATTTCGATACATAACGGCGGTGGCGTGGGGATCGGCTATGCGCAGCACGCCGGCATGGTGGTGGTAGCCGACGGAACCGAGTCTTGCGCGCGCCGCTTGGAGCGCGTTCTTACCAGCGATCCAGGCCTGGGCGTCATCCGTCATGCCGACGCCGGATACACCAGAGCGGTCGACTTCGCGCATAAGCGCGGTATTCGAATGCCAATGGACCCCGCCAAGTGAGTGTACGCGCCATCGATCCCAACGGTCCCAGCGCCGGTGAGTGGCTGGCCGGTGAGCACTTAGCCAAGACCATCGGCACGCTCACGCTGTTGGGAGCGCCGGTTGGGCTCGGCTCCCTAAGCGGTGGCCGCTGCGATCTCGCTCCTCAAGCCATCCGCGCCGCAGTGGCCCGCTACAGCACCTATGATGTCGAATTCGGCCGCGATCTCCGGGCGCTGGCGGTCCACGATTGCGGCGATCTGAAAATTGCCGACCTTCGCCCGGAACAGGCGCTCGCGCCCATCCGCGAAGCCGTCTCTAAAGCCGTGAAGCATTCCTCCGCGGTAGTGATTTTAGGCGGCGACAACAGCATCACCTACCCCGCCGCAAAGTCGGCTACCGGCCTACTCACATTCGATGCCCATTTCGATCTCGGCGCCCTGGACAACGGCCTGTCGAATGGCAATTCCATTCGAGCATTGCTGGGCGATGGCTTCCCCGGCGGCCAGATCGTTCAGGTCGGCATTCAGTCTTTCGCCAATTCGAGAGCCTATGCCGACGTCGCTCGCCAATCCGGCATCACCTTCATCACGCTCGACCAGGTGCGCCTGCGCGGCATCGAAAACGTTACCGCCGAAGCACTCACGCAGCTTTCCAATTCAGCCGACTTCATCTATGTGGATTTCGACCTGGACGTGCTCGACCGCACTTTTGCACCCGCGGCTTCCGGTTCGCGGCCCGGCGGCCTGGCGCCCTGGGAACTTCGGCGGGCGGCGCGGTTATGCGGCCTTCATCCCCGCGTGCGCGCTATCGATCTGGTGGAGATCGATCCTACGCGCGATGTCGCCGATGCGACGTCGCTCGCCGCGGCGGCTTGTCTACTCTCGTTCACGTCCGGTCTCCATCAGCGCCTCCGGGGATGATGTGATAATTCGTACAATTTAGCTTGACTAGGGTGGTAACCTGAAGAAAGCCCCGCGTTCGTCCGATATATTTCCTGAAAGTTGTCCGTTAGTTCCTTGGTGTTTGCCTATGATTTCATCCCGTGTTTGTAATTCAATCCGCCCTTTGTTGATCTGCGCGTTTTGCACCGGCTTCGTCCAGTCACAAACCTTGACCATGGTTTCTGGCAATGGACAAATAGTTGCCACGCAGTCCCTCTCAAACAGTCCTTTGGTGGTACAGGCCAAGGATGCGTCAGGACGCCCGGCGCCTAATGTTGCAATAACTTGGGCGATTACTGTCGGATCTGGTACGATCACCGGGGCCAGCCAAACCGTTACCGACGCGAATGGTCAGGCCGGCGCTAATTTCTTGTCAACGAGTCTTCAGCCGGGCGCCTCTTTCTTGCCAGCGACTGTGACGGCCACCAGCGCCTATGGAACCGTGAGTTTCGTTATCACCACGGTGGTGACGTCTTCCCTCCAGCCGGAGGTTTCCATCCAACTCATCGCCCCAACGCTCGATAATTCAACTCTGACCGCCGCATCCGGCAGCACCATACCTGCGGGTGTGGTTGTCCAGGTTGTTGCCGCGGGCGGTGCCTTTTCTGGCCAGCCCATCCCCAACGTGGGCGTTCAAGTCGTTGATGCCGGAGACCCGACTCTTACTCCGGCGGCTTCGTGCGCGGGTCCAACCAATCTTGCACTCACCGACGGCCACGGAATGGCGGCCTGTGATCTGGTAGTCACCGGCGCACCGGGTGGTTATGAGCTAAGGGCTTCTGTTGGAGGCGTCCAGTATACCCGTGGATTTGGTCTGACGGTTACGCCCGGCTCGAGTTGCCGTTACTCACTCTCGGGTACCAGCCAGTCGGTCGGCCCCGCGGGCGGCCAGGAAAGCGTAAATGTTGTAACCACCACTGGATGTGGTTGGTCCGCGGCCAGCAACTCGAGCTTTATCGCCCTTACGTCGGCCCCCAGCGGCATTGGCAACGGAAGCGTTTCGTTTACGGTTGCAACCAACAGCGGGGCGGCGCGCAGCGGAACCCTGACCATTGCCGGACAGACCTATACCGTGAATCAGAGCGCAGTCGGGAGTGCCCCCAGCCCCCTCACGATCTCGCCGCCCAGTCTACCCGATGGCACCGTCAATACTTCTTACCAGATCACGCTGACTGCCAGCGGAGGCACTCCTCCTTATACCTGGTCGCCCGTGGGGTCGATTGCGACATCGGGACTGTCGTTCCAGGCTAATGGGAATATAACCGGCATTCCCTCGACAGCCGGCAGCTATCCGTTCACCGCCACGGTACACGATATTGCGGGCTCATCCAAAACCCAGACTTACTCGATCACCGTCAACAGCGCCTCCACCGGGTCGTCCGGATTCAACATCACCAACACCTCGTTCCCCAACGGAGCTGTCGGACAGGCCTATACTCCGCAGTTATTGCAAGCTCTGGGTGGCTGCGTGACTCCTTTCTCGCCTCAGCCATCATTCACCGTGAATAGCGGAGCGCTGCCGGTGGGGCTCAGCATTCAGATAAACTCCGACGGAACACATTCGATTGGGGGCACGCCCGCAACGGCCGGGGCGTCTACTTTTACACTATTGGCCACAGACCCTTGCGGAAAGACGGCCACCGCCAGTTTCACGATTACCATCTCCGGAACGCCAACGTCCGTGCAGATGCTGGTCAGCCCGGCGTCGCTTGCCTTTACTGTCCAGGCCGGAACCGCTAGCACTCCCAGCAGCCAGACTGTCAGCATCAGTTCGAATAGCAACGCCGTGAGTTACAACGTGGCCGTTTCCGCCGGCACCGGTAACTGGCTGATCGCCAATGGCGCTTCAACCGGGACCACACCGGGGAACTTCACCGTTGGAGTAGCGAACTTCACAGGCCTCGCCGCCGGAGCCTACAGCGGTTCTATCACCATCAATTCGTCGGCCTCTAACAGCCCCGTCGTGGTGCCGGTTAGCCTGACGGTTCTGGCCGCGACACCGCTGACGGTTAGCCCCAGTTCCATCACGGTCACCGAAACCGTATCCAGCAGTGCGCCAGTATCGCAACAGCCCATCACGCTGTCGAGCGGCACAACCCCATTGCAGTTCACCGCTTCACCGACCACCAATGGTGGCGGGACCTGGCTGGTCCTCAGTCCGACGCAGGGCAGCACGCCCACTACTCTAACTGCGATCATCAACGCTCAAGGTTTGGCGGTAGGTCAGTACAACGGCACCATAACAATCTTGCCAGCATCGGGCCCGGCGCAAACCATCGCTGTCACTCTAAACGTCGCCGCGCCAGCAACCCTGTCAGCGACGCCCGCGCCACTTGCGTTCAGTTATCAGCAAGCCGGCAGTTTGCCCGGAACTCAGTCCGTCGCTCTAAACAGTAGCGGCGCTCCGCCTAGCGTTTCGATCTCGGCAGCCACTCAAGATGGCGGAGCCTGGCTCATGGTCAGCCCTCCCAACGGCACTACGCCGGTCAACCTGTCCGTATCGGTGGCCCCCATCGGCCTGTCGCCGGGAACGCACAGCGGCGCCATTACCATCACGCCTACCGATCCCACGGTTGCCCCACTCACGATTCCGGTCTCACTGACGGTCATCTCATCCGCGCCCTCTGTTGCCGGCGCCGCCAATGCAGCCAGTTATGCGCCCGGTCCGGTATCGCCCGGGGAGATCTTGACCATTTTTGGAACGAGCATGGGGCCCTCCACTCTGACGACGCTTCAGGTTACGGATTCCGGAACCGTGGCTACGAACTTGGCCGGCACACAAGTTTTCTTCGATGGTTATCCGGCGCCGCTGATCTACGCCTCGGCCACGCAGGTTTCGGTGATCGTCCCCTACGAAATTGCAGGTTCGGGGACCACCAGCCTGATGATTGAGTACCAAGGGACGCGGTCCAATCCTATGACCGTCCCCGTTCTTGACTCGCTGCCGGGTATCTTCACCGCCAGTGCCCAAGGGTACGGACAGGGAGCCATTGTGAACCAGGACGGCTCGATTAACTCCAGCCAGAATGGAGCCGACCCCGGATCGATTGTTAGTATCTATGCCACCGGCGCCGGACAGACCAATCCGTTAGGTGTGGACGGAACGATCACGGGCAGTGTTTTGGCGACGCCGCAATTGCCCGTCACGGTTCAAATCGCGGGCGAAACCGCCCAGGTGCAATACGCCGGCGCTGCGCCCGGAGAACCGGCGGGAGTGATACAGGTGAATGCCCAAATTCCAGCGGATGTTCCGCGAGGAACCAACGTTTCGGTCGTGATCACAGTTGGCAATGTCAGCAGCCAGGCCGGCGTCACCGTAGCCATCAAGCCGTAAAAGCTTTTGATAAAGGTAGACGGCGTTAGTAGTACGACGCCGTCTCGATTCCCGTACCGGCCTTGAAGCTGGACACCACCTTCATTTGATCGAGGTCGATCACGGTAACCGTCCCGTCTCCGTCGTTCGCCACCAGTGCCGTGCGGCCGTCTGGGGCGAACGCGAATCCCATGGGGTTCTTCCCCACCGCCAGCACCTGCTGCCTCCCATGCAGGTCCGCAGTGCTGATTACGTTCACCTGCCCCTGTCCCTCCGATATGCTGCATACCAGAATCTTCGAGCCATCGGGCGTGTAGCGCGGCTTGAACGAGCCTCGGGTCGTTTCCTGGAGCGCCACCCGGTCGATCACGCTGTCGGTGGCGGTGTCGATCACTAGCAGCGTCGGTTCAGCTAAATCGGAAGCCACCACACGCTTGCCGTCCGGCGACGCGGCAATACCCTGAATGCCGTTCGGCGCCGGAATCCGTGCGGCCATCTTGCGCGTCTTCAGATCAATCACGCTGACAAATAGCTTGTCGTTCTTGTTCGGAACATACGCCTTGCTGGCATCGGGCAGTACCGCGACCCAGTGTCCCGTCCCTTCGGTATCGATGGCCGCTTCAATGGCGCGCGTCTTCGGATCGATCACCAGCAGCTTACGGCTCAGATCGCAGCTTACATAGAGCTTGCCATGCTTATCCACCTGGATTCCGTGCGGTGCAATGTAAGGCGACACGTCAATGGTGGCTGTGACCTGGCGCGTCGCCAGATCGATCACCGCGATGGTATGTCCCGGATGCGGATTCTTGCCGTAGACCCCATCACCATAGATCGGGATGTAGACAGTCTTGTGGTCTGGCGAAATGGCGAGATCGTGCGGCGCGTTGCCTATTTCGAGATTGGACAGCTCCTTATAGGTGGATGGATCGACGAAGCGGACATGGGCGCCCCGTTTGTCGATCAGCACCAGCCCGTGCGAACCGGTCGGATTGTTGGGGTCCAGGGTCGCCGCCGCTACCTTGGGAAGTCCTGCGCTGAGAAGTACTGCCAGCGCAATGAGCGCAACTAGGAATTGCCCTGCCATTTTCGCCTCCTTTGGTACGACGATTATATCGGGTTACTGCAGCCCGGCTGGGAGGTATATATTTTTACAAGACTGTTACCCGCGCTGACATCTGGCGGACGTCTGGTTATATGTCCGTTAGGAAAAGAGGCGAATCAAATGTCATACGCACCTTTCATCGCAATTGCCGCGGCGACCGCCGCGTTTATTTCTGGTCTTCTAGCCATGCTTAGCTGGCAGGGCAGTCTCATGGTTGCTATTGCCGCCGCCGTGCTCGCCGGGGGCATTGCCTTCACGATTCTGGAAATGCAGCGTCTGGCGAAAAGAGAAAATTAGGCGCTGCTGCCCGGTGCGAGTGGCAGTACTTTTTCCGGGAAGGACTAAGGTCTTTCCTGGCTGGTTCCACACGATCCTACCTCTTAGCATGGAAAGAGGGGGAAATTCATGCGTTCGCTCGCACTAGTGATACCTGCAAGTCTTATTCTGGTCGCCAGTATTCATGGTCAGGCCCTGACCGAACACGCCGCCGCGGCAGCCGGCGCGGCCATTGGGACCGGGGCCGGCAAGAGTCTCAGCAACTCCATGACGAAGATTTTCGGCGACACCGATAAGCAAACCGCTAAGGCGGCCCAGCCCGAAGCTAAGAACAAGCCCGAAGCCAAGAAGACGCCCTCTGTGACCAACCCGGCGCCGGACCCGGTGACGGCCAAATCTAAGCCCTCCCCGACTCGGAGTGTCGATGCCCCTCTGGCTCCTTTGGCGCCGTCAGGTTCCCACTATGCTTCTCAGTCCCGTAGCCGCGAGCCCCGGAAGCCCGTGCATCCGGACGAAACTGCGACGGCCTTGATTCACGCGGCGTCGGTGCCACCGGTCACTGCGTCGATTCCGATGGCCCAACCCATCGTCAAAGTTCCTACTGTCGAGGAAATCGCGAACATCAAAGTCGGGACTACCGAAGACCAGTTGCTGGCCGCGCTCGGGCAGCCAGCCTCCCGCTTGAGCATTCCCGATGACGATGGACACCTCCGCGAGACCTGCCAGTATTGGGCCAATGGACGGCAGATCGGAACCATCCGCCTGGACAACGGCCAAGTTGTTACCGTCGAGACCCGCCCCGAGAACTAGGGCCGTCCTCACAGAAGCCTTCGAGCATCGCTCCGGCCCAGGCTGATACAGTTGCGGCCCAGCACCGGGTGTCAAAGCGATGCACGAACTTCATCTTCAAGTTGCACCAATTCTCGGAGCCGCCGTTGCGAAAATGGCGCTCGGCGCGCTCTGGTATTCCAACACCCTGTTCTTCAAGCCCTGGATCCGGCTGTCCGGAATAAGTGAGGGCCAGGTAAAACAGGGCCTCCCCAAAGCGTTGTTGTTCGACGTGATCGGCAGTCTTCTCATGGCCCTGGTTCTGTTTCACACCATCCGGTGGGCCGGCGCTCACACTGTGGTTGAAGGCTTGTTCATCGGGTTCCTCAACTGGCTGGGCTTCGTCGCCGTCGCCACCATCAGCACCGTAACGTATGAAAGAAAACCGGTCACTTTGTACCTGCTGAACAACGGCTACCAGTTGGTCTCGATTTTAGTCATGGGAGCGATCCTGGCAGTGTGGGAGTAAACTCAAGCGGTGTGGGGCTAAACTGATTATGTGGTCCGTTGTCTTCCCCTCCTGCTCCTGATCGCCCGCCTCGCCTCCGCCGCCGGCGCGGCCGATCTATCCCGCCAACTCAAGCAGCTCACCCTAGACGCCGACCTATGCTACCGGGTCACCGAGCTCAACTTCTCCAAAGAAGACATCAAGGTCTATCTCACTTCCGGCTACATCATCTTCACCAAGCCCATTAATGGCATTCGACCGGGCGCCGTGTTTGCCGCGATTGCCGAGGCTGGGGACGCCGAAGTGCTAATGCTTCCTCCCCTCCGGAGCGAACGCCGGTCGCTTGCCACCTTCACCGACGCGCCTAACCTGGATGAGCACATCAGTAGCGCTGCCTTCATCTTCACCGATGGAACGGGCGACGACCTTCTGGCGCAAATCCAAGCCAACCCAGCCGCTAAGAAAAGCCCTGAAGCGGGACGGCTCATGCTCGAGCAATCCGGGCCGACCCTTCACAACCTGTTCGAAAGCTTTGAGACCCGGGTAGTGTACGATCTGTTGACCGGCGACCGGAAGGCCGGTTTCTTCTACATGGCTGTGTCCGGCAAGAAGCTCGGCAGTTTCGACATGCTTCACGATCCGATAACGCGGGAACAGATCTTTGCCGGCAAGCTCGTGTATCGCGATAATCGTAGTTATTTCGATACCTGGGCTAGTTTTCCATCCCGGTCGGTGCGCAGCGGCGAGCCGCCGCGCGCTCCGCGCGTCGCTCTCGATAATTTCCGCATCGATTCCAGCATCGATTCCAGCCTGCTTTTGAAGGCTGTCACGCGCGTTACGCTGACACCCAAACAGACGCTCGGCCCCGCCCTGCCCTTCAACATCTCGCGAAACATGCGCGTGACGGAGGCGCGCATCGACGGTGAGACGGTGGAGGTCTTTGAGAGAGAATCCCTGCGGTCGAACCTGATTGCAAGCAGCGACAATGATCAATTTCTGCTGGTCGCAGCCGCGCCGCTCGATCCGTCGCGGCCCCACGAAATAGAAATTCATCATGAAGGCGCGGTGATTCAGAAAGCCGGCGACGACGTTTATTTTGTAGCCTCACGTGGCACCTGGTATCCGCGGCTTGGCATCGAGTTCGCCAATTACGATATGACCTTCCGCTATCCCAGGAATCTTACTCTAGTTGCCACCGGAGCACCGGTAGAGGACCGCACTGAAGGCGACTGGCGCATCACCCGCCGCAAGACCGACGCTCCCATCCGGTTAGCGGGCTTCAACCTGGGAAACTTTCAAGTGAATTCGACCGTGGAGAATGGCTACAAAATCGATGTCTACGCCAATCGCCATCTGGAACGCGCGCTACAGCCCAAGACTGGCATGGGTTTGCCTCCGCCTGACACGTTTCCAATGCACAGACCGCGACGTGCGCCGGATGCTTTGATTTCTGAAGCGACCGCGCCCCTACCGCCGCCCGATCCCGCCGCCCGCATGGCCCAGTTGGTCAAAGGTGTAGCCGATGCGCTCGATTTCATGACCGCTCAATTCGGTCCAACTCCTATCCGCAACCTCGCGGTTACTCCAATTCCCGGCGGGTTTGGCCAAGGCTTTCCGGGTCTGGTTTACCTCTCGACGTTTGCCTATCTCAACCAGGGCCAGCGTCCGCAGAATCTGCATCCTGACGTTGAAGACACTTTTTATTCGGACCTTTTGGCGAGCCACGAAGTTGCGCATCAGTGGTGGGGCAATATGGTGGTATCGGCCGGTTATTCTGACGAGTGGCTCATGGAATCACTGGCCAATTATTCCGCACTGATGATGCTCGAAAAGAAAAAAGGGCCCAAGGCCGTGGATGCCGTGCTGGAGACCTATAAGAATCACCTTTTGGCCAAGTCCGAGGACGGCAAGACACTTGAATCTGCCGGCCCCATTACCTGGGGCTTCCGCCTGCAATCCTCGCTCGCGCCGAACGCCTGGCGTCCGGTCACCTACGAAAAGGGAACGTGGATCATTCACATGCTCCGCCGCCGGCTCGGGGACCAGCAATTCATGGCCTTTCTGCGCGAAGTCTCGAATCGCTATCGCTTCGCCGCCATCAGCACTGAGCAGTTTCGGGAATTGGCCGCCGGATATACGCCGCCCAAGTCTCAGGACCGTGCCCTTAAGACTTTTTTCGAGAATTGGGTTTATGGAACTGGAATTCCTTCGATGAAGCTGGCGTATTCCATGCGCGGATTGAAGCTCACGGGAACCGTAGCGCAACGTGGTGTGGAGGATGACTTCACCGCGCTCGTGCCCCTGGAAGTTCAGACGGGCCGTCAAAGAGCAGTATATTGGCTGTCGACCGGAACCGATCCTGTTCCATTTTCGATCCCTTTGAAGGCGCCTCCCACCAAAGTGGCGTTGCTTGTGAACGACACCCTGATGACGGCCTGGAAATAATAACGACCTGGAAATGATCACCCTGCGAGTTGCCTCTTCCTGATCCATGCCCATTGCAACCAAACGAAAGACCGAGGCGAAGAAGTCGGCTCCCATCGTCGAGGCGGAACCCGAGCCCAAGCCACTAGAAGTAGAGCCGGCGCCCGCGCCGAAGGTCACCGCATTGATCTTCTCCTACGACAGCGCGCCCGCGCTGCGCCGGTGCCTGACGGCGCTGGAAGGTTCCAACGATCGTACGACGATTGAGATTCTGGTTGTAGATTGCGGATCCCATGATGAAAGTCCGCAACTGGATACCGAATTCCCGGAAGTGACCATCCTGCGCCTGCCCCGTTATTTCGGGCGCACCAAGGCGCTCAACATCGGAACCCGCACCGCCGCGGGCGAATATCTCTTCTTCCTAACACCCGAGGTGGAAGTCTTACCCACCACCATTCCGTCGCTGTTGGCGCGAATCGAATCAGAGCCGGAGGTGATGGCGGTATGTCCTTTGCTGGTTGACACCGAGGCGCGTCCGGCCAGGCAATTCTTTCGGCTCCCGACGCCGGCTAGCGGTCTGGACGTAGCTCCTGTAACAATCGATCCGGCGGCCGAAGCCGTTGAAGTGGAGTACGCGACCTTCCAGGCGTTTCTGGTGCGCAAATACTTCGTCAAAGGCATCAACTACCTGGATGAGCGCTATGGCGAATCTTTGTCCGACGCCGAGCTGTGTTATCAGATTCGCCGGTCTTCCCGCAAGACCCTGGTGATGCCCCGTGTGACCGCCCTTTACACCCCCGGATCACCTTACTCAGAGGCTTCGAATACGATACTCGAGGCCGATCGCATTCACGGTGCGGCGGTCTATTTCGGCAAGCATTATGGCGTCATAAATGGCTTCGTTTTTCGAGTTAAGTCCATCCTGAAGGCGCTTTTCACGCTCAAGCTGGGACTCTTCGCGGCTGTGATCTCGGGGAGCAAAATCGACGGTTCCCAATCAGAAATTCTGTAAATTCAGGTGTTTGCGTCAGTTTTTCCTACCTTCCACAACCGGCGCGCCGCGTCCGGCAGCGCGCCTCTGGTACCTAAGGTTCCTCCAGTCTACTGCCGATATTACGAGCGGTATGCAGATAGACGCCTTATTGTGGGTTCTCCTTCCGCTGTTCATTGCCGCCGGCTCGGCACTGCTTTCCTACTACATCATGCAAGCCCGCATGGATGTAGCGGTTGCCAGGGAGCGCGAGGCGCTGGCTGAAACCCGCGCGGAAGTCCGCACCCAGAAGAACACTATGGAAGAGCGCGTTAAAGCAACCGAGCAGGAAGCTCGCCGCCGGGCGTTGGATGATTTCATGCAGGATTTCCGGGTCGAAGAGCGTCATTATTTCCGAGAGAACAAATCGCTGGCCGCCCGCAGAAAATCGATGGTTCTGCAGGAACGGCTGTATTTCCGCAATATCCCGCTGTCCAACTGGGTGGAGCACGAGATGACCGTCGAAGAAGAATCGGGCGACGTGCAGCGTATCGCCAAGGGCTGTTCGGTATTCACCACCAAATCTTTGAGCGACGAAAAGAAATCCGCCGTGTCGCGCATGCTTGGGCAGGCGCCGATCACCAGCGTTGTTCCTGAACTCGCCGAAATGATGAATGACGCCCAAGCCGGTTAACCCCGGGACTCTAGCGTGGTAGTTCTGGTACGATCCACCCGACAACACGGGCTTAGAATAGCCCCACATGTGATATTCTTGGCGGCATGAGAAACTTTGCCTCTTTCGCGTTGTTGGTAGCGGTTTTTCTCCTTTCCGTTGTTTCGCCGGTGCTCGCTAGCGTCGCTGCGCCACCCGTCCCTGAACCGGGAACTGTTTTGCTTATCGGGGGAGGTATCGGCGCCCTGGTTCTGTATCACCGCAAGAGACAATCTAAGAAGTAGTTGCCTGTGCTGGCGACATACGTCTTGCTCTCGGCGTTTGGAATATTCGCCGTCTGGGAGACATTCCGGCCGCGCCGCCGCTTGACGGCTCCGGTTGGGCGCCGCTGGATTCACTCCGCTCTGCTGGCTTTCCTTATCAACTCGCCACTGGGTTGGATTTATCCGGCGACCGCTGTAATGCTTGCATCCGCCGTGAGCACCAGCAGTCACGGCTTGCTGAACCGGGGCCTACCCTTCTGGCTTCGTTTTGCCGTTGGGTTCGTTTTGCTGGACCTGCTGCGCTACGGGCAGCATCGCTTGTATCACGCCATACCAGGACTCTGGCGCATCCATCGAGTTCATCATTCCGATCCCGATTGCGATTGGTCGACAGGCCTGCTGTTTCACCCCGGCGAGGTGCTGCTGAGCCAACTAACCTATCTGGGCGCAATCGCCCTTCTGACGCCTCCGCCGCTGGCTGTCCTCTGCCTGGAAGTGGTCACCATCGTACACAACATCTTTGAGCACGCCAACGTCCTGGTGCCTCAGAGGGTTGATGGACTAATGCGGCGGGTCTTTATCACGCCCGACGTACACCATATTCATCATTCCGAAGACCTTTCCGACCTGAACCGGAACTTTGGGACCGTATTCTCATGGTGGGACCGAATCTTTGGCACCTACCTTCCGGCACCGGCTGCGGGCTATGCCAATATGCGGATGGGACTACCGGATCAGGCCGAACGGCAGGGGCTAAACGTGCTCCAGATGCTGGTTCTACCCTTTCGCAAGGATCGTAAGTGTAAGCAACCGGAAAGGTTGTCAGTTAATCCCGAGGGAGTGTCAACCGAATCCTTCTGAATTCGTTCAGAAGATATGATGGGCGTCATGGCCGATCGGCTGGGAGCCAGTCTGGACACGCAGGCGAGCACGCGCGAGTTCGGTACGTGGATGGCTTCCGAGCAGAAGCGTATCTTTCTGCTGTGCCGGCGATTGCTGCAAGATGTTGAAGAGGCTGATTCAGCCACCCAGGATGCCTTTCTGAAGGCTTGGCAGGCTCTCAACCGCACTGAATTAAAAGAGTTGGAAGACGCCAGCCGGTGGCTGACCCGGATCGCCGTGAACACCTGCCTGGACCGGTTGCGTTCGCGCCGCTGGCAATTCTGGCGAAAGCGGCCCAACCCTCAGGACGAGCAGACCATCCTGGAACTGGCGGCGACAGCGGGGCCGGACGCGCTAGACCAAGTCTTCGCCGCCGAGATCGCCCAAAGGCTGGAAAACCGCGCTCCAAAAGTTGAGTCTCCGGCAGCGGGCGGCGTTCACATTGAGGCATTATGAAGACCGGAGCATGGCGGAAATCGCCGAGATTCTGGACTTGGATATTGGTACCGTGAAAGTGCATTTGTCTCGTGCCACCGCAAAGCTTCGGGAGGAGCTGCACGACTTGTACTTTCGCGCTTAAGGAAGACGAAGAAATGAAACACTGGAACGAAAACGATTTCAAACAGTGGCTGTACGGGTTGAAGGATGAGGACCAACACCTGACCGGCTGTCCGGAGTGCCGCGATGAGATGGAGCGGCTGCGGATGGTGCGCGCGCGAATCACCGAGCAGCCGGAGATATCCCAGGATTTCCTGGCCGCGCAGCGCCGCGGCATCTATCGCCGGTTACATGAGCCACGGCACAACTGGGTGACTTTACGTTGGGCGCTGCCGGTTGCCATGGTGCTGGTGATGGTTTTCGGTTTGACACTGCAGCGAGGCCGCGGGCCGGCTTCGAATATCAGCGACGAACAGCTGTTCTCCGATCTCACCGCCATCGAGCAGAGCGCCGAGCCCAAGGCGATCGCACCCATGCACAAGCTCTTCGAGCAATAGCCATGCGCCGCTACATTCTACTCGCTCTGTTACTGACCGGCTCGATGTTTGCTCAGATGCCGAAGAGCCTCTACGCGTGGTGGAGCAAGCCCGTGGTCGCCAAACAGTTGAATCTGACCAATGTTCAGCGCCAGCAGATCCGCGCCACGGTGCTTGAGTTCCGGCCGCATTTGATCGACATTCGCGCTGAAGTCAGTAAAGCGGAGATCGATCTGGAAGCTCAATTCGACCACGAACCAGTCGATCAGGCAAAAGCCAACCAGGCGATCGAACGCTTGATTGCGGCCCGCGCTGATCTGACACGCACGCTGTCGCAGATGAGCCTGAAATTGCGGACCGTGCTCACCGAGCAGCAGTGGCGCGATCTGCAGCGTCTACGGCCGGGCCAGGGCGAAGAGCTTCCCGCCGGTGAATCTCCGGGGCAGAAATAATCCGCTAGCGAAGACCCGCAAAGTACACTTGATCGATCTTGGCGGCCATCACAAAATCGCTTTCGGTTAAACCGCGGATTTTGTGAGTATAGATCTGCACGTCCACTTTTCCCCAGGCCAGGCAAAGATCGGGATGATGGCCTTCCTGCTCCGCCACCGCACCGACCTGGTTGACGAAATCGAGCGCCGTCTTAAAATCGGCAAACAGAAAGCTCTTGGCGACGTGGTGCTCTTCGACGATTTTCCAATCTGGCAATTGCTCGGCATAGCGTACCAGTTCCGCGCCTTTCAAGGGCGGCACGCCGCCGCGGCATGGTACGCAGTGTTGTTCGGCTAGTTTGCTCATTCCATATCCCCCCTCACCTTCTCTTATTTCGACAGCATAGCGCTTCAGCGGCGCTACTTGCTTTCTGAGGTGCTGTAGAATCTTTGGCGTAAACATTGGTCGGAAAATCCAACTCGATGAAAACAAGGGAGAGATCATGATTTGGGGTCATGTCGCATCAAAATGGAATTTTTCGGCACGCTTTTGAGATGAATACGTCTTAATCATAAGCGATGATCCTTAGGAGCAACATACGAGGCGCAGTGGTGGCAGCCATCGCCTTAGCGCTGACCGCTACTTCGGTATACGCTGGGCCTGAATCGGTCCGGACCGCCCTATCTTTGCGGGCTCAATCATGGAATCACCAGATCACTGCCAGGCGCCCGGCGATGCGCGCGCAAGTTTCGCAGAGCGAGTTGAAAACGAGAACTCCGGTAACGAAGCAGTTTTGCGCTTTGTCTCCGCAGGTCAGTTTTGCTCATCCCTTGTGCGTCGCCGGATCCCCGTCACAGTGGTTATCGCGTTCGCTTCTTCTCCGCGGCCACAGTCTCAGTCCAAGCCGGGCGCCCCCCTTAGTCTAAGTCCTGCACTTCCGTTGTTAGCCACTTAAGTTGTCTGGCTCAAGTCAGCCGGACGGATTGTGTTTTTTTCAAGGACATCAAAATGTTTAAGACACTCAAGAATTCATTCCAGATGGTGAGCGCCGGGCCGAAGCTCGACCTAGGCTTTCTTCTTCGCTGGGGCGGTGGAGTTGTTGTTGCCGCCCTAGAGTTTCAAGCTATTTACACGCTGCTTTCAGTTTGGGAGTGATATGACCGGCTTAAAGATTGTTCACTTGCATTGGAGCGTGCTCACGATCGAACTTCGTGAGCTGCGCGCCCACGTTGATGGGCTAGCGGTGAGATTCAGCAAAGAGTACGGATCCAACTCAGAGGCCCTGGAGCGTGCCGAAGGGCTGTCGGTCGCGATTCAACGTTTGGAAAGGGCGCTGTTGCAGCAACAACTTCAGAGGGTCTCGGCCCCCTCAGGCTCTGTTGGGGGTGCGCAATGAAGCCCAGTGATGTGGATGGTGGACCAGGAAGGCCGAACCAGATCAAATCACATCCGCCACCGACGCTGCGTAGTAAACTGATCACTGCGGTCAGCTTGTTTACGACCGCGGGCGCGCTCTTTCTCGCGCTCTGGGTAGTGGACCAAATGGTGAGTAACTGATCGGAAAGCTACAGGTGACGATACATGACGAACGCATCCACGTAGCCGGCATTGGGATGCTGGAAGGCTCCCGGAAGGCGGCCGGCAATCTCGAATCCGAAGCTTTGCCAAAGCCGGACCGCGCGCTGGTTGGTGCTGACCACAAAGTTGAACTGCATGGCGCGGAAGCCGCGAGCTTTTGCATATTCGAGCGAATGGCCGCACATGGCGCGCGCTACTCCTCGGCCGGAGGCGCGAACATCGGTCATGTAGCCGCAATTGGCTACGTGCGCGCCTCCGCCTTTTTGATTGGCATGCATGTAATAGGTGCCGACTACCGCTCCGTTGTCCTCCGCGACGAACACTTCGTGGCTCGGGGCGAACCAGTAGGCGATGGCCTCTTCCCTCGTCATATCGCGAGGCAGGGTATAGGTTTCACCGCCACGGATAGTAGGTTCGATGATTTCCCAAATTACTCCCGCATCGGCCGGACCGGCGGACCGGACGGTTATCATGGAACCAACATACCGCCTCGGTAGTGACAAAATCCTGATGACGAACTTCGAATTTACTCCACTGGTCTTTCTGATCTCGACCACTGTTGGTTATCTGGGAGCGTTAACCGGTGGCGGCATAATTGTGACGCCCTCTCTCCACGCCAGCATCCCGATCCCTTCCTCCTTCGGGCTCATCTTGCATGAGACAAGAGTCCCAGTAGCATGCCCCGCCGTTTCATGGGATACTCATGTTACCTTGAGACGGTTCGTCCCGTCACTTCTGTTGTAGTTTCACAAAGATCCTTATTGAATGATGACCAATACGACAACCACAGCCACCGAGCCCCATGCTGGAGAGCGTGGCAGGGAGGTGCCCTATCCTCCCGGCAAGCCCCCTAGCAAGCCAAGGAAACGCGGCTTCATCTGGTTCTTTTTCCTTGTAATCGTAATAGGTGTAACGGCTTATGCCGTTTGGAGGGCCTCCCAGCCCGGCCTGATTCCCCAAACTAACCAGGGTAAGGGCGGAGGTAGGGGAAAGGGTGGACGGGGAGGTGGCGCCGGTGGAGCGCTGCCGGTGGCGGTCGCGGCGGCGCGTTCCGGCTCCGTCCCCATCTATCTGGTCGGATTGGGTAACGTTACGGCGTTCTATACAGTTACGGTTAAATCCCGGGTGGACGGCCAACTCATGAAGGTCAATTTTCAGGAAGGGGAGTTGGTCAAAGAAGGGCAGGTTCTCTGCGAGATCGATCCCCGGCCTTTCCAAGTGATGTTAGCGCAGGCGGAGGGCACACTCGCCCACGATCAAGCGCTGCTTGAAAATGCCAAGGTCGATCTGAATCGCTATGACGGTCTGGTTAAGCAGCAAGCGATTCCCGCCCAGCAGCTGGATACTCAGAAGGCACTTGTGGCACAGTACGAAGGCAGCATCGCACAGGATAAAGCCAACGTCGATAATGCCAAGCTGCAGTTGATTTATTCCAAAATCACGGCTCCGATTACCGGAACGGTAGGGCTCCGGCTGGTGGATCCCGGCAATATTGTGCATGCCTCCGATGCCAATGGAATGATCGTGATTACCCAACTTCAGCCCATCTCGGTACTATTCACCATTCCGGAGGACAATCTTCCAGAGGTTACTAAGAAACTGCGTGCCGGCGCACACCTGCCGGTCGAGGCATTCAATCGCGATATGTCCAAAAAGCTTTCCGCTGGAACGCTACTAACGCTGGACAACCAGATCGACAATACTACTGGAACTTCAAAACTAAAGGCCATCTTCGATAACAAGGACTTCGAGTTGTTCCCGCAGCAGTTCGTCAACATCCGCCTGCTGGTTGATACTTTACAAAACCAGATTCTAGTACCGACTGTGGCGGTTCAGACTGGCCAACAGGGGACTTTTGTCTATGTTATCGACGAAAATCAGACCGCGCACCTCAGGCCCGTGGAAGTTCTGACATCGGACCAGTCCGGCGCTGACATCAAGAGTGGTCTCAAGGTAGGGGAACAGGTAGCAGTGGACGGAGCAGACCGGTTGGAGGATGGAGCGCGGGTTCGCGTGCGGCAAGCTGGCGAAGTCGAAAAACAGGCTGCCGATGATGCGGCTGCACTCGCCAATCGCGCCCGGAACAAGGGTAAAGGCGGTCAATTTAAGGGCCAGCCGGGAGGCAATCGCCCGGATGGAAAAGGGGCGCCCCAGCAGTGAGTCCGTCCCGAATTTTTATCCTGCGGCCAGTGGCCACATCGCTGATGATGGCCGGTATAGTGCTGGTTGGCATGGTCGCCTATTTTCAATTGCCGGTCTCTGCGCTGCCGCAGGTCGATTATCCGACCATACAAATCCAGACTTTCTACCCCGGCGCAAGTCCGGAAGTAATGACTTCAGCGGTCACGGCACCGCTGGAGAAGCAATTCGGACAGGTGCCCGGACTGAGCCAGATGACGTCCATCAGCTCCTATGGAAGTTCTCTGATCACCTTGCAGTTCTCTCTGGATCTGGCTATCGACGTAGCCGAGCAGGAAGTACAGGCGGCCATCAACCAGGCGGGAACCTACCTTCCGACCCTGCTCCCGAACCCGCCTATTTATAGCAAGATTAATCCTGCTGATGCTCCGGTGCTGACTCTAGCGATCACGTCCAAGACCGTGCCGCTCATCAATATCGAAGACTACGCCGAAACGCGGATGGCCCAGAGAATTTCGCAGCTAAAAGGAGTGGGGCTGGTAAGCATCAGCGGCGGACAACGGCGGGCTGTGCGTGTACAAGCGAATCCCACCGCGCTGGCTTCGTATGGCCTTAGTCTCGACACCTTGCGCACCGCCCTGAGCAGCGCGAACGTAAATCAGGCCAAAGGCAACTTCGATGGGGCCGATCAAGCATGGACCATCAACGATAACGACCAGCTGAGCTCGGGAGAACAATACAAGCCCATTATCATTGCGTACCGTAATGGCGCGCCCGTGCGGCTTTCCGACGTCGCGAATATCATCGATGCGCCGGAGAACACCAAGCAGGCCGCCTGGGTCGGCACCAATCAGGCCATCGTTCTCAATATTCAACGCCAGCCCGGGACCAATATCATCGGGGTGGTAGATACGATCCAGGCGCTACTTCCGCAGATTCGCGCATCTTTGCCGGCGGGCGTGAACGTCGATGTCATTACGGATCGGACCACCACGATCAGGGCTTCGGTGAAGGACGTCGAATTTGAGCTGATGCTCACCATCGGGCTGGTGGTGATGGTCATCTTTCTTTTTCTGCGGAGTCTTTCGGCCACCATCATTCCGGGCATTGCCGTGCCTCTTTCGCTGGTGGGCACTTTTGGCGTCATGTACCTGCTGGGGTACAGCCTGGACAACCTCTCTTTGATGGCGCTTACCATCTCCACGGGCTTTGTGGTGGATGACGCGATCGTCATGATCGAGAACATCTCGCGCTACATCGAGATGGGCGATTCGCCCATGGAAGCCGCGCTGAAAGGGTCGGCCGAGATCGGTTTCACCATTATTTCGCTGACCGTTTCGCTGATCGCGGTCCTGATTCCGCTCCTGTTCATGGCGGACATCGTCGGCCGCCTGTTCCGCGAATTCGCCGTGACCCTGGCGGTTACCATCCTATTTTCGGCCTTCGTCTCCCTCACTCTGACACCCATGATGGCGGCCAGAATTCTAAAGCACACGCCGGAGCGCGAGCAAGGGCGCCTGTATCGCTGGTCGGAATGGTGTTTTGTCAAAACGATCGAGCAGTACGGCAAAATGGTTCGGGTGGTTTTGCGCCATCAAACCTTTACATTGATGGTCGCGCTGGGGACGTTGGTTCTCACCATCTATCTGTATGCCATAGTCCCGAAGGGCTTCTTCCCGGTTCAGGATACGGGCGTGATTCTGGGCATTTCTCAAGCGCCCGACGCCATTTCGTTTCCCGCCATGAGCCGCCGCCAGCAGGAACTTGCCAAGGTCATTCTTCAGGACCCAGCGGTCGAGAATCTCACGTCATTCATCGGAATCGACGGTCAAAATACAACGATGAACAACGGCCGCATTCAGATCACACTGAAACCGCTGGAAGACCGGGCCGGCCTTTCCGCCGTGGATGTAATCCGCCGGCTTCAGCCGAAATTGGCGGCGCAGGTCCCGGGCATTGCTCTCTTCATGCAGCCTGTGCAGGACCTCACGGTAGAAGACCGCATCAGCCGTACGCAGTATCAATACGCACTCGACGCTCCCGATAAGGCGACATTGGACCTGTGGGTACCCAGGCTACAAGCGCGATTGCAGCAGCTTCCGGAATTGCGCGACGTGGCCAGTGACCTGCTCAATGCTGGCGCCGGGCTGCGTGTGGTCATCGACCGCGACACTGCCGGAAGGTTGGGCATCACTCCCCAGAACGTGGACGACGCGCTCTACGATGCCTTCGGCCAGCGGCAGGTCTCGACCATCTTCACGCAATCCAACCAGTATCACGTGGTGCTGGAGGCTGGTCCGCAATGGCAAACCAATGCGAACTCGCTCCGGGACATTTATGTGCAGATTGGCGCGGCCTCGCAAAATCTTGCTTCCACTATCGCCCTGGCTGGAACCAACACCGCCCTCACCGGAGCTGCGCCCATTGCGCAAGCCCCTCTCAGCTCGTTTACCCGAGCTGTTCCGGTCACCACCCCCATCGCGATCAATCATCAGGCGCAGTTTCCAGTGGTCACGCTGTCGTTCAATCTTGCGCCCGGCGCATCGCTCGGCGCCGCGGTTGATCATATCCGCCAAGCCACCAAAGAGGTAGGCTTGCCGGGCAGCATCGAACCTACATTTCAGGGTACCGCGCATGCATTCGAATCTTCCCTGGCTAATGAATCGCTCCTGATTTTGGCCGCTATCGTAACTGTTTACATTGTCCTTGGGGTCCTGTATGAAAGCTACATTCACCCCCTCACCATCCTTTCGACGTTGCCGTCGGCTGGCGTTGGGGCTATCGCGGCGCTCATGCTTTTCCATGAGGATCTCGATGTCATCGCGCTCATCGGCATCATTCTTTTAATTGGCATCGTGAAGAAAAACGCGATCATGATGATCGATTTCGCACTTGAGGCCGAACGCAAGGAAGGCAAAACACCCGAGGAAGCGATTTACCAGGCCTGCCTGCTGCGCTTTCGTCCTATCATGATGACCACCATGGCGGCGCTACTGGGCGCCGTGCCGCTGGCCTTCGGCAGCGGTGTCGGATCGGAACTGAGGAAACCGCTCGGTATCAGTATCATTGGCGGATTGCTCATCAGCCAGGTGCTCACTTTGTTCACTACTCCGGTTATTTATCTCTGGTTCGGCAGGATGGCCGCCTGGGTCTCCCGCGCCCGTGGCAAGGACCCGGCCGAACTTCCGGCCCTTCCGGAGATGACATGAGCAGTATCTCAGCGCCGTTCATCCGGAGACCGGTTGCGACAACGCTTCTGACGGTCGCCGTGGTACTAGCCGGGGGCCTGGCATATACTCTGTTGCCGGTCGCGCCTTTGCCACAGATCGACTATCCAACTATCTTTGTGAACGCCGGCCTGCCGGGTGGGAGTCCAGAAGTAATGGCGGCTTCGGTCGCGACGCCGCTCGAGAAGCAATTCACCCGTATCGCCGGCGTGACGGAGATGACGTCCTTCAGTTCGGTGGGGTCGGCCAGCGTGATTCTGCAGTTCGATTTGAGCCGCGATATCAATGCCGCCGCCCGCGACGTCCAGGCCGCCATCAACGCGGCCGCGGGAAACCTTCCGTCCAACCTTCCCACCAATCCCCGTTACCGCAAGATCAATCCCGCCGACGCGCCGATCCTGATCCTCTCGATGACGTCGGACGTGGTGCCGCGCCCGAAGTTATATGACATCGCTTCGTCCGTTTTCGCGCAGAAGCTGGCGCAGGTACACGGCGTGGGACAGGTGGGCGTGGGTGGAAGCTCTCTTCCGGCTGTCCGCGTCGAAGTAAATCCTCAACCGGTCTCCAATTACAATGTGGGGCTCGATCAGATCGGAAGTTTCCTCCAGGGGGCCAATGCCAACAAGCCGCAAGGCGAGATCTCGGACAACGAGACAGCCTATCGCCTATCGGCCACCGACCAATTGCTCGAGGCGAAAGACTACCGGAACTTGATTGTGTTGTATCGAAAAAACGCGCCGGTTCGCTTGTCCGATCTGGGGCGTGTCGTGGATGAAACCGAAGACGTCCGGAATATGGGGCTCTCCAATGGAAAGCCAGCCGTGCTCATCTTTATCAGCCGTCAGCCGAATGCCAATATCATCGACACTGTGGACCGGATCAAAGCCCTGCTGCCGGTGTTCCGGGCCAGCTTGCCGCCCAATGTCCGGCTCGATATCGACACCGACCGTACCTTGACCATTCGCTCTTCGGTTTTCGACGCGCAGCGCAACATGCTTATCTCGATGGGTCTGGTGATTCTGGTTGTGTTCGTTTTTCTACGCAGCTTCGCGGTTACGCTGATCCCTGCCATTTCGGTTCCCGTCTCGCTGATCGGGGCGTTCGGAATCATGTACCTGGCCGGTTATACGCTTGACAACTTGTCGCTGATGGGACTGGCGATCGCGACCGGGTTCGTGGTCGACGACGCCATCGTGGTCATCGAAAATATCACCCGCCACATCGAAAACGGCATGCAGCCGATGCAGGCCGCGTTGCGGGGTGCTCAAGAAATCGGCTTTACGGTGCTGTCGATGAGCGTCTCTCTGATTGCCGTATTTATACCGATCTTGATGATGAGTGGAATCGTCGGACGGCTCTTTCGCGAATTCGCGGTGGTTCTCTCCGTCTCCATCTTCATGTCGTTGCTCATTTCGCTCACCACCACGCCCATGATGTGCGCGCGCATGTTAAAGCCGAAGCACGAGCATGGCCGGCTTTACAACACGACCGAGAAGTTCTTTCAATGGATTCTCTCCACGTATGCGTCCGCTCTGGACGTGGTTTTGAACCGCACCGCGCCCGTAATGATTGTCATGGCGCTGACCATGGGCGTGAGTGTCTACCTATACATCAAGATTCCAAAAGGATTCTTCCCCCAGCAGGACACGGGACGGCTGCAGGGCAACGTCCAGGGTCAGCAGCACATCTCCTACCAGGCATTAGTCGAGAAGGCCAAATGGTTTGAAGAACAAGTCAGAAACGATCCTGCGGTTGAAACTGTTAACGTGACGGCCGGCTCGAACGCGGGCGGCCGCGGCGGCGCCAACAACGCCAACATGAACATCCAGCTCAAGTCTTTTGAGGAGCGGGGACGAATCACTTCCGACCAAGTGATCGCTCGGATTCGACAGAAGACGCAAGGCATGCCCGGAGCCGTCTTATATTTGCAAAACAATCAGGACATTCGCATCGGCGGGCGCCAGAGCAACGCTCAGTATCAATACACGATTCAGTCGCAGGACTTAGATCTGTTGGCGCAGTGGGGTCCCAGGGTCTTGGCTCGCCTTTCGCTGCTTCCCCAATTGGTGGACGTAAGCTCGGACCTGCAAAATTCGGGGTTGTCCTCAAAAGTCGTTATCGACCGCGACACCGCATCCCGGCTTGGTCTCACCGCCCAAGCGGTGGACAGCGCTCTGTATGACGCATTCGGCCAGCGCCAGGTCTCGACCATATACAAATCGATCAATCAGTATCACGTGGTGCTCGCCCTCGAGCAGCAATGGTGGGAAAACCCGGCTTTTCTCGAAAAGATCTACGTGCAGACACCCCGCGGACTTTCGATACCTCTGTCGACCTTCGCGCATTTCACGGAGGGCTCGACGCCCCTGTCTCTCGCGCATCAAGGCCAATTCCCATCCACTACCTTTTCGTTCAATCTGCCCGATGGAGTATCCCTCAGCGATGCCACCGACGCAATCCACAAAGCCGAGCTCGACATCGGTTTGCCTACTAGCATTACCGGCAAATTCGCAGGGACGGCGCAGCAGTTTCAGAACTCTTTGTCCAATCAGCCCATCTTGATCGGCACTGCGCTCCTGGCAGTTTACATTATCCTGGGCGTGCTGTACGAAAGTCTGCTGCATCCTTTGACCATCATCTCCACCCTGCCATCCGCCGGCGTTGGAGCGCTGATCGCGTTGGTGCTGTTTCGCACCGAGCTTACCATCGTGGCCCTGATCGGAATCATTCTGCTGATCGGGATCGTAAAGAAGAACGCCATCATGATGATCGATTTCGCTCTGGCGGCTGAGCGGAACGAAGGTATGAGCCCCCGCGATGCGATCTTCCAGGCTTGCCTGCTGCGCTTTCGGCCTATCATGATGACCACGGCCTGCGCTCTTCTGGGCGGTCTGCCGCTGGCCCTGGGGCTGGGCTCCGGCTCGGAACTGCGCCGTCCGCTCGGTATTACCATCGTGGGCGGCCTTTTAGTCAGCCAGATGCTGACGTTGTTCACGACTCCGGTTATCTACCTGTCGATGGACCGTCTGCGCCAGCGTTTCAGCGGCCGCAAGGCGACCTATCGAAATCGGCCCGGCTTTCTTATTCCTGGCGGAGCAACGCAGAGCGGCGACTAATGAAGCGACTTTGGAAATATTCGCTGTTCTCGATCCTCGTCTGCTCCGGTTGCACGATCGGTCCGAAATACCAGCGCCCCGCCGCCCCGGCCGCTCCCGCTTTCAAGGAACTGAACGGTAACGACCAGTGGAAGATGGCCACTCCCAGCGATCAATTACTCAAAGGCAAATGGTGGGAGATGTTCAACGATCCGGAACTCAACCGGCTGGAGGAATTGGTTGACATCAACAACCAGAATGTGAAGCAGGCGGAAGCGCAATTTCGTCAGGCGCGCGCCCTGGTTGCCCTCAATCACGCCAACTACTATCCGATCATTGGATCGAATCCATCCATCACGCAATCAGACAGCGGCGGGAACGGTGGACGTGGGGCCGGTGGGACATCGCAATCCTTCTCGCTACCGGCGACCGTGAGTTGGGAACCGGATTTGTGGGGCCGCGTGCGGCTATCGGTCGAAAATGCAGCCGCTAACGCGCAGGTAAGCGCGGCGGACCTGGAGAACATCCGATTGAGCGCACAAGCGCTGTTAGCCACGGATTACTTCATCATGGTGGGCAACGATATGCAGCAGGCGATTTTGGCTGACACGATCGAGGCCTACCAGAGGAACTTGCAGTTGACCATCAACCGATTCAACGGCGGCGTCGCATCCAGAAGCGACATAACCTTGGCGCAGACCCAGCTAGCCGGCGCGCAGGCGCAGAGCACCGATCTGCGGATTACGCGGGCGCAACTGGAGCACGCCATCGCCGTTCTTACCGGCCAAGCTCCGTCCAGCCTCGAGGTTCCGGTAGCGATGATCGCGGCCCCCCCACCGGCTGTTCCGCTGGCGCTGCCCTCGACGCTACTTGAGCGCCGTCCCGATATCGCGGCCAACGAACGCCTGATGGCCGCGGCCAATGCAAACATCGGGATCGCGCAGACCGCTTACTATCCAACGTTGACTCTTTCAGCGACGCCCGGGTTGTTGAGCAACAGCCTGGCAAGTTTATTCACCTGGGGCAGTCGCGTGTGGTCGGCAGGTCCATCGATCTCCCAGACCTTGTTCGATTTCGGGCGCCGCAACGCCCAGGTCCAGGGCACGCAAGCCGCTTACGACGCTACCGTCGCCGCTTATCGCCAAACCGTGCTCTCGGCGTTCCAGGAAGTGGAGGATGATCTGGCGTCGCTCCGCTATCTAGCCGAAGAGGCGGGACAGCAGGCCGAAGCCGTGGTGGCGGCCGAGCAGGCTTTGGTTCTCGAAAATGCTCGCTACATCGCTGGGACTGACTCGTACCTGAACGTCATCACCACGCAGACCATTGAGCTGACCGATAAACAGGCAGCGGTCACGATCCTGCAGCGCCGCATGCTCGCGGCAGTTGATCTGGTGAAAGCGCTGGGCGGTGGCTGGGATGCATCCACGCTTCCCAGTACCGACCAGCTTCGCGCGGCCGAATTGGCCAACCCGGACAACACACAGAAAATCGCTCAGCCAACTAATCGGTAGGCATACCGCGTATCCCCATCCCAACCGCGGCTCGGTTGGGTATATAATTCACGCATTCAGGATGGCACGCTGAAATCCTGACGACCGTAAGGGGGGCTCAATGCGTACAGCACTGATGGAGATGTTTGCTTTGGCCGCAGGACTGGGTTTAGTCCTACCGGCATCCGGCCAGACGGTCGGCGAAATCACGGGCGTAGTGACCGATGCCAGCGGCGGCATAGTAGTAGGAGCCACTGTAACGGCCACCAATCCGCAAACCAATTTCACCCGCGCCAGTAGCACCAATACTTCCGGTGTTTACAACTTCCCCGCGCTCCAGCCGGGCATTTACAACGTAAGGGCTGAGTTACAAGGATTCCAGCCGGAAGTGCGCAGCGGTGTTGAGTTGCAGGTCCAACAGACGGCCCGCATCGATTTCCAGCTCCGGGTCGGCGGGGTTGCTGAAACCGTGGAGGTGGCCGGCGGCGCTCCGCTACTGAATACTGAAAACGCTTCGCTGGGAACAGTGGTCGACGGCCAGCGCATCGTTGATCTCCCATTGAACGGGCGCAACTTCCTATCGCTCGTCTCCGAGAGTCCAAACGTCAGCGCCGGGTTTAACACCAACGGCGGCACCAGTACCGGCGCAGCCAGCACCCGGCTGGGCGGGGACCGAGCCAACCAGTCGTTCGCCGTTTCCGGTTCTCGCCGCGAGTACAACAACTACAGTATCGACGGCGTAGTCAACACAGAGCCTAATTTCAACGCCTATCTATTCCTCCCCTCCATTGACGCGATCCAGGAATTCAAGGTCCAGACCGGCATTTATTCTGCTGAGTTCGGACGGGGAATCGGGCAAGTGAACGTATCGACGAAGAGCGGTACCAACGAATACCACGGAACGCTGTTTGAGTTTCTCCGTAATAGCGCGCTGGATGCCCGGCCATTCGGCTTCACCACTGTTGTGCCGCAGAAGTCGCCCTTCAAACAGAATCAGTATGGTTTCACCTTGGGCGGCCCGCTTTCCATTCCGAAGGTGTTCAACGGCAAGGACAGGCTATTCTTCATGTCCAACTTTGAAGGCCTTCGGTCGCGCCAGCAGATCCAGCAGGTTTACAGTACGGCTCCCGCGATTTTTCGCACGGGCAACTTCTCGTCGCTGCTGCCGAATACTGTGATCCGCGATCCAGCCAACCGGGATTTGAACGGCAACAAACTTCCCTTTCCCAACAACATCATTCCCCAGTCCGAACTGTCGGCAATTCCCCAGGCGCTGCTGCAGTACTATCCTTTACCCAATGTGCCCGGCGCAGGGAACTCCAACAATTTTCTGAACCTGCAGAACAACGCCGCGAACAAGGACGAATTCACGCAGCGCATTGACTTCGTGGAAAGCTCGAAATCAACCTGGTTCGGCCGCTACAGTTTCGATACCGACCACGTGGTTACGCCCGCGCTCTACCTGAACGGCAACATCCTGGATGTCACGGCCAGGCAGGGCGTGATTTCCAACACGCGGATTCTCTCGCCGAATCTAGTGAATGAAGCTCGTTTCGGCGTCAATTATTTTCACAACGTCAACGCATTCGATACGAGCAACAAGCCTCAGTACGACCTCATGACCCAGCTCGGCCTGCAACTCGGCACCAATTGGACTTCGTTTGAAAACGGCATTCCTGGAATCATCGGGCTCACCGGATACAGCAGCTTCGGGTCTAACACCGAAGGTCCGTACCAGTTCCGTGACGCGAACTTCGAGTGGAACGACAGCTTAGCGTGGACTCACGGCAAACATTCCATGAAATTCGGCGGCAGCATTGAGCGCGTACGCTTCAACACTCTTGGCAACGCTTTTCCGCGCGGACAATTCTCGATTGGGAACAATGCTACCGGGTACAGCTTCGCTGACTACATGGCAGGCTACATCGCAACATCCTGGAAGGCCGCCAGCGAGAATATCGCGCAAGAGCGCGCCACCAACCAGGCTTATTACGTCACTGACACCTGGAAAGTTCGCCCCGGGCTGACTATCGATGTCGGGTTCCGTTACGAGCTGATGCCGCCCTATAGTTACAAGAACGACACGGCATCGAACTGGCAGGTACCCTTTTACGCTTACACGCCCGCCGATGCTGTCGGCCATCCGCATCCGGTGCTGGTCCGCGTAGGCTCGGGCCCCGTTTACGGGGGAAACATCCCGATCCGCTTCGACCCGGCTATTACGGTGGTTCGCGACGGACGGCTGGGTCCGAATCTGATCCAAACGGATTACCACGACTTCGCCCCGCGTCTGGGCATTGCATACAGCCCGCGATCGAACTGGACCATTCGACTAGGCGGTGGCTTTTTCTACGCGCAGGAGGGCGGAGCGCCGTCGTACTACGACAATACTCGCAACTTCGCGGGTCGTCTCAACCCTTCGGCCAGCGCGACGCTTAACAACATCACTTGGGCCGACCCCTACTTGCTGAAAAACGGCAACCCATGCGGAACTACGCCGCCGTTGGTCTGTGCCACACTTCCCGGACCGACGCTGGTCACTTATGACCGTCGCACACCCTACGTGGCGCAGTGGACTGGGAACGTCGAGCGGCAAATCGGCAAATCGACGGTAATCGAAATCGGCTACCTGGGATCGGTCAGCCATTTTCTGCAGCGCTTCCACAACATCAACAACCCCATCCCGGGACCTGGATCGACGGCTTCCCGCACTCCCTGGCCTGAATTGGGCGCTATGCAGTTTGTCGACAGCGACGTCAACGCGCGCTACTATGCTGGGACCGCCAAGATCACCCGGCGCTTGAGTGCCGGCCTCACTTTCCTGGCCGGTTATACATTCGGGAAATCGCTCGATGATGGCAGCGGGATCCGCGCAGTAACCAATGATAACGGTGAGCAAAACGACGCATGCATCAATCCGTGCGAGCGTGGTCCGTCGTCATTCAACCAGGCCCAGCGTTTCGTTGCCTCGGTGCTCTATGATCTCCCCGTCGGTAAGGGCCGCCATTTTCTGAACCACGGCGGATTCAGCAACGCCGTGATCGGCGGCTGGAGGCTGAGCTCGATTGTGACCGTGGGGAGTGGCTTTCCAAGTGGCATGAGTACCGGCACCAACCGATCGAATGCCGGCGGAGATCGTCCCGATGCCGTGCCCGGCCAGAGCGTCACGGTTAACAATCCGACCACTGCGGAATGGTTTAATATTCAAGCATTCCAGCTCAATCAGCTATACCAGTGGGGCAACGTGGGCCGCAACACAATTGTCGGGCCAGGCGTCAACACCTGGGATTTCTCTACGCTTAAGGACTTTCCGTTCCTCGAGCGCCGCTTTGTGGAGTTCCGTTTCGAAGCTTTCAATTTCGCCAATCACCCCAACTTCGGGGACCCCAACACTTCGCTGACTAGCAATGCCGTCAATGCTGCCACCGGGGTTGCTATCCCACACACGGGCAGCTTCGGCACCATCAGCAGCCTGCGACCGGGGATCGATATGCGCGAATTGCAGGTCAGTCTAAAAGTAGTTTTCTAAGGAGATGGGGCCGAGACGATTCCCGTCCAGAACAGGCTTCTGCCTCGGCCGGTTTCAATGTCATATTTATGCGCGAAGCTAAGCTTTCCGTCGTCGCCCACCCGGAATAGCGTCAAGCTGGCGGGCTGTATGCTCACACTTGTTCCATCGCGCACCGGAAGCGACATCTGATTCGCCACGGCGAGGATTTTGCCGCTTTGATCCAAAGCGAACGTGCGTGGATGGATTCCGCGCGTGTCCATGCTTTGAATGAGTGTGGGCTCGCCGGTCTCCTGATTGATCGAGAACACGGCGATCGTGTTCTCGCCGCCGGCAAAGACGCGCTTACCACCGAAATCGACTGTGCCACTCGCACGGTTCGCCAGGTATACAAAACGGCCGCTTGGGTGCACGTGAATGGACGCCACGGCTTGACCGCCGTGACCGTTACCGGGTTCAGCCAAGGTGTCCTTAACGAACAACGGGCTATCCCCCAGCGTGCCGTCCGCCATTCTGCGGTATACGTGAAGCTTGTTCTGCCGCTCCAGCGTAACGAATACCCAGGCGCCCGTGGGGTGAAAATCCAGATGGCGCACCTGATAATTGAAGCCTCCGCCCGGGGCGATCGACTGCTTATTCGCCAAGAGTCCATTTTTGTAGCTGAAAATTTTCAACGCGCCCGGATCTTCCGGCTTAGTGGAAGTCGGCCCGTTACCGCGAGTCACTAGAATGACGGTTCGATTCGATGGGTCTATGCGAACCTGGTGCCCGTAGATGCCAAAGTCCAGTTGCGCCGTCTGTTTTACCTGCTCCCCGATGGCGCCATCGGGGAGAATCCGATGCACCGTTAAGCCGCTCGGATCGTTGTAGGCAGCGATCACATGCGTGCCGTCTGTGTCTGTGGTGATAAAAACCGGGCGTGATGGCAGCGCCGCCGGCTTTCCGTGCGGGAGCAAGGCTCCGGTAGTGGGATCGATCCGGAAGGCGCTGATACCATGTTGGTCGCCCGTCGGCGCGACGCCGCCGGAAGGCGCATTGCTGGACCCGCCGTTACTCCACGCCACGTACAGGAATTTTTTCGATGGATGCTGCCAGGCTTCCTGAACATTTGCCGGAAGTGTGACCGAGCGTTGTTTGATGAGCGCGGCGCCGGCGTCGATATCATATTGCGTAAGTTCGGCACCGACGGCTGCGTATAGCACGGTCCTACCGGGCGCCGTCTGGGCTACCAGAATCGGCGCGACGGAGATGTTAACGAGCATGGAAAGCAAGAGCCGCCGACGTGTATTTGAGGTAAGAGTCATACGCACCCGTGATCATCTCACAAGTCGTGTGATCACGAAAGCAGGGGGATCCGCGGCCTCACTTATTCAACGCTTGCTTCAGATCCAGGTTGCGGATGAGGCGGTGCAGGTTGTTGGGATGCAGGCCTAGCAGCCGGGCGGCTTCCTGGTAATTGCCGGCTACCTGATCGAGGGTCTTCACAATTAATTGCTTCTTGGCTTCGCGCATGGCTTCGTGATAGCGAGTGATGGAAGACACGGGTGGGGAGCCGGCATCCACCACTTCGTCGGGCAGATCCTCGGGAAGAATATAACCGGTGGAGCCGAGGACTACCGCGCGCTCGATGGCATTCTCCAGCTCCCGCACGTTGCCGGGCCAGGAGTAAGCCAGCAACGCCGCGCGCACTCCGGCGGAAATCTGCATGACAGGCCGGTTGGATAGTTTGGAGTGCTTGGCCGCAAAATGCTGGGCCAGCATCGGTATATCCTCGCGGCGATCGCGCAGCGTCGGAAGGGTGATAGAGACTACGTTTAACCGGTAATAGAGATCCTGACGGAAGGCGCCCTGCTTCACGGCCTCTGGCAGATCGCGATTGGTGGCAGCGATCACGCGAATGTCGGTCTTAATCGACCGCGTTCCGCCAACGCGCTCGAACTCGCGTTCCTGCAGGACTCGCAGGAGCTTGGCCTGCAGCTCGGGAGCCAGCTCGCCAATCTCGTCCAGGAATACCGTGCCGCCGTTGGCTTCCTCGAGTTTCCCCTTCTTCAGCGTGATAGCGCCGGTAAAAGCGCCCCTCTCGTGACCGAACAACTCGCTCTCGAGCAGATTCGCGGCGATGGCGGCGCAGTTGATGGCAACGAATCGCTTTTCAGCACGCGGGCTATTGCGGTGAATGGCATGGGCCACGAGTTCCTTGCCGGTGCCACTTTGGCCGCAAATCAGCACAGTGGCCGCCGTGGGCGCAACCTTGCCGATAAATTGATAGACCTCGCGCATACACCCGCTGGAGCCAACCATGTTGTGCTCGATGTTGGCTTCGGCGACGAGCTGGCGGTTCTCGGTTTCGAGCGTTTCGACGCGGCAAATTGTATCCAGGGCCGGAGCGGCGAGGCCCGCGATTCCGGTTAATAACTGCAAATGATCTTCATCAAAATTGGCCAGCGGATTACTGGTGTTGAGATAAATCACGCCGAGAACGTTGTTTCTCAGCTCCAGAGGGACGGCCAGCAGGCTGCTCACCGAAGTCTCGGTCAAGCTGTGCGCCTGGCTGTAGACGGCACTGGTCCGCACGTCGTTGCTGAGCACACCGACCTTTTCCTCAAGCACCTGCCGGACGATGGTGCGTGAGACGGGCACCAGTTGGTTGCGCTTGCCATGGCGCTCGCGGGTAAATACAGACGCAAACTCCTCGGTTCCGTTTTCCACCAGAAGAATGGCGCCGCATTGGGCCGGGATGACTTTGAAGATCGAGTCCATCAGCTCGTGCTGCAGCTCGTCCCGTCCGCGCAGGGTGTTGATGCGGGCGCTGATTCTGAGCAACGTGGTGAGATCACGGCAGACCCTGGTGGGCCGGGGCGGAACGTCGTGCACGGTGTCGATGGCGAGATAGAATGCTTCCTCTTTGTGCAACACTACCGTTTTCCGGTCCTGGACCAGATCTTCAGCGAGCCGCCCGCCCGATCCGGTTTCGTGCTGGGCGACGAACAACATGGCGCAATAACCGACCTGGATCTGGTCGCCATTATGAAGCGCGCGATCCTTGACCGGCATGCCATTCACATAAGTGCCGTTGCGGCTGGCCAGATCGCGTATGCGGTATCCGTCCTCCCCCGCGCGCACCAGGCAGTGCTGGCGCGAGACGGCCGGCTCGTCGATTACTAATACATTTCCTTTGTCGCGGCCGATAGAAAGCTCCTTGGAGTCGAGGGTAAGGATAGCGCCTTTGACATGCCCCGCAATTCCGACGAGCGTGGCACTACCGGCGGCTTCTACCGGCGGCGGATTCAATCGGGTTGAAAGCATTGCACCCGCGATAGAGCATTTGGCTCGCCATCAACGCCCGTGTTTGAACCACTACTGGTTAGTCAGGGTCCAGTTCCGAAGGGGCTATCAAAGGTGATTGTGGAAGCACGGGGAACTGTCAAGAATGATTGCGGTGGAAGAGCTGGCGCGGCCTTCGCCGGCAAACCCGGATTTGTGGTTTTGTCCAAGTTTTACCACAGCTTAGCCAGCTTTGCAGAAGAACATCGACGGGGCCAAAAGTCGTGGCCGCACCTTTGCATATCCGAAAGCGTGCCCTTGAGAATCGTTGAGTTTCGGAGCGGCGGTAGGAAGGCGGCACAGAAAACCCCGCCATCCGGCACGAATGCCTGGAGGCTTATGGGAGGAACAGGTATATGCAGTTAACTTTTCGATTCTCTGGAATCACAAAAATGCTAGGCGGCCTGACAGCCGGTACCCTGGCGGTAGCGACCCTTGGACAGCCGGCGTTCGCCAATGTCATTTATGACTTGGCGGCGAATCCAACGGCAGTCACGGTGATGCAAGGGCAAGGTGGCACAGATACGATCAGCGTGACCCTAAGCATGCAGTCGAATGAGAAGGCCAGTGTTCAGTTTCCGACCAACACCACCATCATGTGGCAATATCTTTCGGGAGACAAGATGGATGCCGTCACGGGAGCCAATGTCACCGGCGGCTCATGTTATGTCTTCAACAATGCCGGAGCGGTGATTGCTTCGAATGTGCTCAATCCCGGCGGTAGCTGCTCTATAGTCGAGACATTCACGACTGGTGATCCGCGGAACCCGGATCCGGACCAGGATAGCGGCGTGTGGGCAGTGCAGAGCGCACTGGCGGTGAAAGGGATCACCAGTGGCCTGACTGTCGCGAAAAAGGTGTCGTTCCAGGCGATCGTGACCGATCCAACGAAGGCGCCGGAGCCAGGGACCATGGCGCTGTTCGGCGTGGGGCTGATTGGAATCGGGACGATCGGACGAAAGTTGAAGCGCAGCGAGCAAAGCGAGATAAATCTGTAACAACTCCTCCGAAGCGGCGATCTCCCGGCTTCTTTCTTTACGGAAGGGGCTGCCGCGAACGCCGGTGTGCTCTGGAGGGAACTCGAAACCCCGATTGACAGTCTAAATCAAAGGGGTGTTCAGTAGTCAATGGAGGTCGACGCTCGCGCACCGGTGTTGCAGGGGCATGCGCTCACGAAACGGTATAGTGCGTTCACCGCCGTACGCGATGTTAGCTTCGTTATTCGCTCTGGTCAAATCCTGGGTGTACTTGGGCCCAATGGCGCGGGGAAAAGTACCATCGTCAAAATGATCACCGGCCTCGTCGAGCCTTCGGACGGGGCTATTTTGTTTAAAGGCCGACGCGTACGTGATGACTTGAGTGAATACAAACGCGCTCTCGGTTATGTCCCGGAGCAGCCTGAGTTGTACGGATTCCTGACCGGTTGGGAGTACCTCGAGATGGTGGCCGCCCTGCGTCGTTTGGATCGGCGGCTGTTTCGAGAGAAGGCGTCAGCGATGTTGAAAGCGTTTACGCTTTACCAAAGTCGCGACCTCCCGATCAGTTCGTATTCCAAGGGCATGCGGCAGCGGATCGTATTGATCTCCGCGCTTCTGCATGATCCGGAGCTCCTGGTCTTAGATGAACCGTTTTCCGGCCTGGATGTGACCAGCGCAATGGTCCTCCGCCGCGTTATCGGGCTGCTGGCGGAACGGCACAAGGCAGTATTCTTTTCGTCGCCGGTTCTGGAGCAGGCGGACAGGCTGTGCACGCATCTGCTGGTGCTCAAGGGTGGATCAGTCGTGGCTTCTGGGTCGATGGACGAAATGCATGCGGGCTTCGCCGGACTGGATCTGGAAGCGGGGTTCCTGCAGCTCACGCAACAAGTGGATGTCGAAAGTGCCGCAACAAATATCGTTGATGCCACGGCTGCAACGAATCGCTAGACGCCTCCTCCGCCGTGCTTCTATCCAAGCCGGGAGCTTCGCGAGAAAACCGTTTCCGCGGCTGGTTCGACACTTTCTTGCACGGATGACCCGTGGAAGTGATTCTGGCTCGACCGAATTCGAGCTGGGCGTCGGACCGTTGTTAGGCTTGCTCGCCGCACCGGGAGCATTCCAATGCTTCCTAATGCTCGACAAATACTCTTCGCTACTGAACTTCTTTCGCGGACGCTTGCGCGAAGATCTCTTCGTCAGTTCAGCGCCAGATAAATACATGTTTGTGTCGATCGCGATGGCGATCACCGGGATCGTGACGGTGATTAAGTGGGACAGCATCCTTCCCGACGGTCAGGATTATCTGAATCTGGCGCCGCTGCCGATTCGGCCCCGCAACGTTCTGTTTGCCAATGCCACCGCCATCGCGATTGCCGTGCTGGTCTTAGCTGTGGCTGTGAATTGCGCGTCAGTGCTGCTCTTTCCCATGTTTGTTAGCGGCGCGGCCCAGCCGTCATCAATAGGGCTCCTGGACTTCATGGCGACCCATGCGCTGTGTGTTATTCTATCCAGCCTGTTCGCTTTCTGCGCGGTGTTCGCGGTCCTCGGCATGCTGTCCGCGCTGCTTCCGCGAGAGACTTTCCAGGCATCATCCTCGTGGTTGCGAGGCGTTATCGTGGTCGCGTTTATTGGGCTGCTGTTAACCGGGTTTGCCGGACCGGCTCTGATCCACCGTTTGGACTCGATGCCGAATTCCGCGGTGCGCCTGCTTCCACCCATGTGGTATTTGGGCCTCTACCAAAGCCTCCAGCATCGCGCAACAGCACCGTTGACAAGACTAACTCCGCTAGCGGGCATCGCCATCGGCGCAGCATTAGGTCTGATGCTCGTCTCCTATGCATTCAGTTACCGGCGCAGGTTCGCGGGCGTGCTAGAGGCCGTCCCGCGCGCCGCCGGCCAACATTGGCGGCGCTTTGCGTTGGCCATCCTCGACTGTTTTTCGTATCGCGAATCGGGATTCCAGCGTGCCAGCTACCGCTTTGTTATTCGCGCGCTGTTGCGGAATGAGAGTCAGCGATTTTGTATGTCTGTGGCGGTCGCACTGGGATGGCTCCTCGCGTTTCAGTCTGCGTCTACGGGACTAGCTCCACGGCCAAATCGGCTAGTTTGGCCGCCAGATGTATCGCTGCTTGCCGCTCCGTTGATGACCGCCTATCTACTGATGCTGGGCTTGCGTCTGGCGTTTGAGTTTCCTGCCGCATTGCCCGCCAATTGGATTTTTCAGAGCACGCTTCCGTTGCTCGAACACGAAACGACCGGAATCTGCCGGCGTGTGATGCTGGCCTTTCTGACACCGTTGGTATTGCTGCCCAATCTGGTTCTTTCGTGGTGGTGGGAAGGTTTTCGATTCGCCGCGCTACACACCTTTTATACGCTGGCCCTTTCTCTTTGTCTGATCGAAATTCTGCTCTCCGGATACCGCAAGATTCCCTTTACCTGCCTCACGCCCGGTTTCCGGGAAAACCTGCTGCTCAGATGTCTGCTTCAGTTGCTGGGCTTTATCGCGTTCACTCGCGGCGGCGCAGGTCTGGAGCACTGGATGTTGCTTGAGCCGGTGCGCTTCCTGCTGGTGCCTGTCGCGATGGCGGCGGCTCATTTCTGGAACAAGAAACGGCTCAGGAACGCGCGGGACGCAGGAGAGCTTGAGATCGGATTATCTTTCGACAGCCGTCTGAGGCCGGCAATTCAGCGGCTGAGGCTTTTTGATAGCGACTAACTACAACACACCTCAAGCTCGCGCAGCGAGTGCCGCCTTGACACGCTCGGGCGTAAACGGGACTTGGCGGATACGCGCGCCAGTGGCGTCAAAGATCGCATTACCGATCGCCGCAGCGACCAGTGTGATCGAGAGCTCGCCCGCGCCGGTGGCCTCTTCGTCGGGACGATTGAGCAGTACACTCTCGATCTTTGGGATCTCGAACCCCAGGGGCAGACTGTGATAAGTTCCCCAATCAGACGACGTCACCTTCTGATCGTCCCAGGTGACTTCTTCCATCAGCGCGCGACTTGCGCCCTGCAGCGCGCCGCCTTCGATCTGATTACGCAGTCCATCGGGGTTTGAGATCGGTCCGCAGTCGGTGGCGGCGACGATATGTTTGACCGCGACTTTTCCGGTGTCTTGATTGACCTCGACTTCAACCACCATAGCGGAATATCCGTTGTCGCCCTCATATAGCACGCAGGCCATGCCTCGACCGGTGACAACTCCGTTCTTACGAACGCCGGCTTTTGGGGACGGACGAGGGTCCCAATTCGCGGCTTTGGCGGCTCCCTTGACGACATCGGTCAAGCGGGGATCGCTTAAGTGGCGCAGGCGATACTCGAGCGGATCGGCTTTCACCCGGCAGGCCAGCTCATCCATGAAACATTCGTTCGCGAAGGTGTTCTGCAGACGAGCCGGTGAGCGAAGTGGACCGGTCCAGAACGGCGATTGAACACTGTGCAGAAGAACGCGCTCACTCTTAACCGTTCCCGTTCCACGATTTGCACCGTCGATTCGGCCCGTAACGTAAGACGGTACACCGTTACTGCCGTTGTTGTAATTTCTCGGATCGGGCGCGGGAGATCGGGGAGCCAGCGGCTCTGGCGCGAAGCCGACCAGCAACCCGGTGATGACATTGCCGGGAGTACGAGGACCAGGCCGATTACCAAGCGAGGGAGACCAGGATTCGTGGTGCCAGGCGATAATGTTGCCCTGAGCGTCCAGACCGGCGCGCTCTTCGATGACGTACGCGTTGCCGTAATTCTCCCATGACATTTCATCCTTGCGCGAGAGTTGCACGCGGACCGGCTTGCCGACGGCCTGTGAAAGCAACGCGGCGTCGTACGTCACGGTATCGGCGCCATTCAGTCCGTAGCAGCCGGAGCCGGGCCTATAGATCAGATGCAGATTCTCGGGCTTCAGGTCGAGCACCATGGCCGCGGTGTTGCGCTGGTACCAGACGGCTTGCGTCGAAGAATAAATGGTGGCCTTGTCGCGCTGGACATCGGCGACGGCGCAGGAACTGCCGACAGATCCGTGCATTTGATAGGGGTGATGGTAAGTCGCGTTCAGCACCGTCGCGGCTTCCGCGAGCTTTTGTTCGACATCTTTGGAATCGACCAGAAGCGTGTCGCGCGTGGGCTTCTGATTTCGCAGATGCTCGTAAAAATCGGCGTGACTGGGGAGTCCCGAGCCAGGAGTCCATTCGATCTTGAGTTTCGCCGCGGCCTGAAGTGCTTGCCAGGGCTTCTCGGCGACCACACCGACGAAGTTTTTCTTGACGACGACTTTCACGAGCCCTGGCATGTCTTTCACCGAATCCTCGTCGACGTTGACAAGAGTGGCGCCGACAGCCGGAGGCCGTACCACTTTGCCATGCAGCATGCCGGGAAGACGAACATTGTGGACAAACTCGAATTGTCCAGACACCATGGCGGGAAGATCGGGGCGCATTACAGGCTGACCGAGCACGGTCCACTGGCTGGGAGGTTTGCGCTTGGCGTTCTTGTCGAGCGTAAGGTTGAATTTCTTCCCACCGACTAGCTCACCGTAACTTACTTTTTTCGATGAAGTACTTTTGACGCTGATGATCCCGTCGGCGGCGACGAGTTCATCCACAGGCACTGAGAGACGTTCGGACGCGAGCTTGAGTAGCACCTCGCGCGCTGTCGCGCCGGCTTGGGCGAGATTACTTTGGTTGAAGTTTGCGGGGTGCGATTGGCTGCCGGAAGTGTGCGCCTGATCGGGTGTCATGGCCGTATCGCAATAGATCAGCTTGACGCGCTGGACGGGAACGCAAAGCTCCTCGGCGACCAACTGCGTTTGCGCGGTGGAGATCCCCTGGCCGAGCTCTTCCTTGCCGCTGTATGCGGTCACGCTGCCATCGGCGGCGATGGCGATCCAGGAGTCAACCTGATTGAGAGATGGTGAACCGGGCGACGGCCCTCCGCCTTGAGCGTGGAGCAGTGTGTTTGATGCGCTGAAGCCGACGATGAGGGCGCCCGAGGTCTTCAAGAAATCGCGCCGGGAGAATCCGGCTTGTTTTAGAACTGCGCATGCGTCCCGGGTCATCGGACGATCTCCTGGGAGTATCGACGGATCGCCGCGAGCATCCTGACATTGGTGAAGCATCGGCAAAGAACGTTCGACATGGCTTGCTGGATCTCCTGCTCGGAGGCTTTGGGATTCTTATCCAGGAAGGCTTTAGCGGTCAGGATGATTCCGTTCAGGCAGAAGCCGCACTGCGCGGCGCGTTCATTGAGAAATGCTTTCTGAATCGGGTGCAGCTTGTCGACAGATCCGAGGCCCTCTAAGGTGGTTATCTCCGATCCGGCGACGGCTTTCACAGGCGTGACGCAGGAGCGGACTGCCTGGCCTTTCACAATGACGGTGCAGGCGCCGCATTGGCCGAGACCACAGCCGAACTTGGGGCCGCGGAGCGCGAGGTCATCGCTCAAGGCGTAGAGGAGCGGAGTGGCGGGATCAAGGTCCAAGGTGTGGGATTGGCCGTTGACCTTCAGGGTGATTGCGCTCATACCGCAAGGGTACGGGGGAGAACGCGGTTGGGTCAAGTCGAGGAAACGGGAGAGGTAGCCGGTTTTCTTACCGCCCAGAACTTAATTTGTAATAGCGTCCAGAAGCGGAAGCACACGGTCGGTACGATCACTCGAAGAGGACGGCCCGGCAATACGCTTCTTGTTGGTCTCCCATTCTGGATGAGAGCCCTGCTCCCAACTGATGAGCCGGTCCTTGATAGCACTGCAGTCATTGATATCGGCGACTATCCAGCGGCGCTTGAGGCGCTCGGCTACGTAAGCGGTAACACCTCCGCCCGCAAAAGGATCGCAGATAAGATCTCGCGCGTTTGTAGTGAGTTTAATAATCCTCTCTAGAACGATTGGTGCCAATTCATTGGCAGGTCTGTTTTTGTACTTTCGATGGCGTACAGGCGGCACGTCGTCCCAGACGTCGGTAAGATTCAGTCCTTTTGGGTTTAAGAACTTCTTGTGTCCACCGTAATCCTTAACGTCTTTACCACAATGACGGCATGTCTGAATGGGTGTTCTAACGAGATCTCGGTTGAAAACGCGCGGCTTCTTTCCTTTGATGTAATACAACAATCCGTAGTGACTAGGCGATAGACGATTAGGAATCGGCAGACTGTGCGCCTTATCGACCGCGATCCAGTGTTTGAACGTCATCTCGGGAAAAGAGTTGAGGTAGGCACCGTACTCAATTAACCATTTCGGCAGGTTGTAAAGGAACAAAGCTCCTCCTGGCGCCACTACGCGTACCGATTCAGCGATCCATCTCTTGCTCCATGCCAGATATTTAGCAACTGGCAGATCGTCGCCTCCGTTCTTGCCGTATTGCTTGTTGAGGTTGAAGGGAGGATCGGCGAAAAGGGTGTCGACCGTCCCAGTTCGTAGCGACTGCAACAACTCAAGACAATCGGCCTGATAGATCTTTCCAAACTTGGTGGAGTAAACAGTGCGCATCCGATCTTGCTCTGCTGACCAGAGTAGGGGAAGTTGCTGCGAAACGCAACTCACTTCTTCTGGGAAATGTGGCTGACTCATTACACGGTCCTTATCGACCGAAACTGCGAACCTCGTCGGGGCTTTAGGGTAGAATTTCGGATTACATGGCGAAAATAAACTCCGTCAAACTCTACGACGGCGCTGAGAACAAGATGCAACGCCTTGGTCTTGGGCCGCTTGTGGACGAGGTGAAGCACCTCATTGAATCTACCGACGTATTAGTACGAGAGAAGAAGCGGGAGGGCAGCAAGTCGTTCAATGGAGCCGCTGCAATTAGGGAACTATTGGATGCCACTTTTGCGGCGAGCAAGACTTGGGACCCGAAAAAGACAGGCGATGTAGATTGGAGCAAATGCAAAATTGTGAATGGCACCCGTGTCTGCGTTGGCGTTGAGATACAAATATCGGCCCGGAGCGAATTGCTCTACAAGGATATTCTCCACCTAAAAACCCGAATAGTAACTGGCGATATTGATCTCGGAATTATCATCGTCCCAAGCGATCGCCTGCAAAGCTTTCTCCCTGACCGGACGCCATCGATCTCTTATGCGAGAAAAGTTATCGCTGAACAGGACTCAGATCGTTTACCGATTATTTTGATCGAAATGGAACACGACGGCCCGGGCCCACCTCTTGGCAAGAAGGTCACCAACCTACGCAAAGGAATCTAGCTCATCGGATTCCAGACATACTTGCCGTGCTTATCGATATAGCCTTCGCGATTGCCAACCCACACCGGCGCGATTCCGGCCTCGAAATTCCCGCCTTCATCGAACTGCGGATTGATCGCGAAATTACCCGACCGATTGATGTAGCCATAGCGATGCCCAATTGCCACTAGCGCTAAGCCATCGGAAAAATCCCCAGCCGAGTCGAACTGCGGATTGACCTTCACCTTGCCCGATTTGTCGATGTAGCCGAACTTGTTGCCCAGCTTCACTACCGCCAACCCGTCGTGGAAATCGCCCGCGGAAGCATACTGCGGGGTGATCACCACCTTGCCTGATCTGTCGATATATCCAAACTTATCGACGATGCGTACGACCGCGAAGCCGTCTGAAAAATTCCCGCCTTCATCGAACTGGGGATTGATCGCCATCTTGCCATCTTTGTCGATATAACCCCAGCGGCCGTTTTCCATCACCGGCGCGCGCCCATTGCCGAATTGCCCGGCGCCTTGAAACTGCGGGTTGATAACGAACTTCCCGCTTTTGTCGATATACCCAAGACGCGGGCCGACGCCGACCAAAGCCAAGCCGTCCGAATAGGGATCCGCCATGTCGTACTGAGGCGTGATCGTCAGCTTGCCGTTCTTGTCGATGAAACCCCAACGGCCCCCGGTCTGGACCGCCGCATAACCCTCGGTGAACGGCTCGGCGCGATCAAACTGCGGCTGGATGATCAGCTTGCCGGACTTATTGATGTAGGCATACTTGCCGTTCATTCTGACTGGATATAGCGCGTTAGGTCGCGCCATCAGCCAGACCGCGACTACGATCACAATCAGTAACGCAGCAGCGGCTGCCGCTAATAAAATGTGGTTTTTGCGCATTAGCACAACGGGGCGTGTAGTTCTTACAGTCTCGACATCCGGAGTCATAGGCTTTCCTCCAACAAAATCGACCTAACTCCTTCAAAGCACATTTCCTTCCATTTGGCATCAAAATGGCACATTCAAGGTCTGACCGCCCCTGGGAGGATATCGCCATGAATTTGAAAACTGGTTTGCTGGCGGGAGCTTGCGTGATTCTGGCCGTAGTGGCCGCCGTCGGTTGGACGCACGGGCGAACGATACCGAATGCCGCCCAGCCGGTTTATGGACAGCAGCCAGCTTCGTCGCAGCCGGGCGATTACACAACCGCGAATCCTGCGTACCCGAGTAGTGCTCCGCCTAATCCAACTCCGGATTCTTCCTACGTCAGCCCACAACCCCCTCCGCCCTATGACAGCGGGGCCGCTTATCAGAGCGGGGTTTATTACGCCGACGCCCAGTATGAACCGTACATTCATCGACCGGTGGTGGTGCGGCCCGCGGAGGAACCGCCGCTGCCCGCGTATGCGCCTGCATACAGCGAGGGCGAGGGGCGGACAGGTGAGTACAGAGACAGTCATCACAGACGATCGACTCGGAAGTCGGTTGCAATCGTGGCAGGCAGTGCGGGCGTTGGGGCGGCAGTCGGAGCGCTGGCCGGCGGCGGTAAAGGTGCTGGAATCGGAGCTCTGGCCGGCGGCGCGGGCGGGTTTGTTTACGACCGCCTAACGCATAATCACTAAATAATCCGGCATTAAAAAAAATAATCCGCATTAAACCGTAAGATGCAGAAGCAAGTTGACGCCGATCATCAAGACAGCCATGCCTGGAAGCACCAGCAGAGCTGTCTTCAACCGCTTGGGATCGCCGCCGGCGATTGAGCCAATGATGTGAGAGCTGACCGCGAGTCCGATCCAACCGGAAGTAATGACAATTCCCAATGCCGTGCCGGTCATGCGCGGAAAAACGTCGCCCACAATCGCGAGCGTAGTTGGAAAGACCGGCGCCATCGACACGCCCGCGCAAAACACGAGGATCCACGCAACTCTCGGGTCTTTGGTACGCAGCATCAGGTAGGTAGTAATGGCCATCAGGACAGAAGCGGCCAGTGTTACGTTAAGCGGCGAGACAGAGAGCAGGAGTTGTGATGCTCCCACTCTTCCGATCAGAAGCCCCAAAGCGAATCCCAGAGAAAGGACATTGAGCGCGCTCGATTCCTGGATGCCTTGCGCCATGAGATGCTGTACCAGCCAATTCCAGACGCCGACCTCGGAAGCGACGTAGAGAAACAGAAATAACGCGCAGAGCCATAAGGTGGGGCGGCCGACCACACTGCCGATCTCCGAGAAAACGAAACTTTGAGCGCCCGTCGGCAGTGGCATGGGAGCCGCGATATTGATCAGGAGCGTCGCGCCGGCGAATCCGGCCACCAGATAACACAACCGCACTGCGTTTCTCGAAAGCAGATTAGCGGAGATGAACGGCGTTGCCAGACCGCCCAGCCCGAAGAACAGGTTGAGCAAGTTCAGAGTTGTACCGCGCCGGTCGGGAGTTACATCGCTGGCCAGGGCGTTAGCCGCGGTGACGATGATTCCACCGCCGATTCCTAAAAGAAATAGGTAGGCGGCGATGCTCGCAAAACCGCTGGAGCGGGGAAGCAGAACGAGCGCCACTGTAATCAGGGCCAGGCCTAGAACCATCCCGACCTTCTTGCCTTCGTTGTCGATCAAAGGTCCGACGGAAACGGAGGCAATGATTAGCCCGAGTGCTTGATAAAAGGCAATGGTTCCGTTCTGCTTGGGTGTGAGCTTGAAGCGCGCCGCAAGATCGGGCAGGATGGTCCCCAGCATGGCGGCGATCATGCCGTAGACGAAGATAGCCAGGATGGCCGCGAGGATCAGCATAAGCAATCAGCTTATAGCAGTTTAACGCCGGACGCGGCGGTGGCCTGTGGCACGCGCTCCGACGCGATGCAAAATGATACCTGCGTGACTGGTTGTCCCTTCTTGTTGTTGCGCAGCGAGAGCGTGGCCACATGGCGGGATATCGCAGCCTCCTGGCCACGCGCGTGGGAGCGATCACCTTGGCTGTTCCGTGGGTTGGCGTCGTCGGGGACCTTGTAGCGCCAGACCGGGTTGTCTTCGAGCGAATTACGATACCAGTATGCGCGCACATAGTGAATCAGGACCATTTCCTCGCCTTGCTTGATGTCGTGAGCGAGGGCTTCTTGATGTAGATGTTCTTCCCTGCTTTAGGAGCGGCCATAAAATCGGATCGTGTAAATGCTCCGGCGTCGCGATGACGACTGCGTCGATCGCCGGGTCCTGGAGCAACTGCAGATAGTCGTTGTAGGCGCCGAGAATGGTGGCGCCCTCGCTAGACCGAGGCAAAAGCGCCGCAGTGTTAGAATGAAAAAGTTCGGGCCGTGGCGCAGCCTGGCTAGCGCGCTTGCTTGGGGTGCAAGAGGTCCCGAGTTCAAATCTCGGCGGCCCGACCAAATAACCCTTTTACAATCAATTCTTCGCTCCTGTCCCTCTCGGAAACTTCTCTCTGGATCATTGGGGGTTGGCCAGAAGTCCAGGAGTGACTCGCCAAGCCAATGTGGAGTGCCTTGTCTCCGTTTCTTACCACGCTTTTCTCAGTCTTCCGTTCGCGTGCCGCTCTCCAAGTAGAGATCCTGGCGCTGCGATCGCGGCGCAGAAAGCACTTCCTGCCTGTCTCCATCACCGCTACGACCGGCGCGCAGCCTGAACACCGTCGGGGCCGTGATTGTCCGCAGAAGAAGTACGCCGCTACGGGCGTTCCCTCGCGCTTGAGACCACCAATCGCCACTGTTTCGCGCGACTGAGTTATATTATCCCTTCGCTGCCAGCAAGACCTTGGGGAGTTTGTGCCTTCGACCGCTCTCGTTCGAGGGCATTGGATCGACACAGAGCTTTCGAGACGCACAATGGACAGCAATCAGTTGCGGGCGAAAGTCCAACTCCACTGCACTAGTCCCGCGCTCCCACCGACGATGTCAAGCTTCCGGGATCGTTCTCAGAGTTTATGGCGTGACATGGCCTGGCGCCTCAGTGGATCCCAATGCGGACCGCAAGCCGATGCTACTTCTGGCGTTCATACTTGTAGTCACCAGACACATGACCCTCAATAATGTGGGTCGAGATGCCTTGGTCGTCCCTTATGAACCGGTAGGTCAGTCCGGTACCGGAGAAGCTGATTTCCGACTGCGGAACGATGGGCTGCTTCGGCCCTCCGTTCAGGGCGATGAAAAGTGAACCGTCAGAGAAAGTAACCTCGACCGTGCGGAGGACCTGGATATACTGCCCCTTGTAGACGCCCACGTATTTCGCCAAGATTTCGGGAGCGACCTTTACCCTCGATTTCTCGGCGTCCGAGAGCTTGCCGACCCAGTGCTCTTGCCCGCGGTCACGATTTTCATTGCAGACGGATTCGAGCATTTCCGTGTCGGCAGCCAACTGCGCGCGGATTGCGACGGTCCAAGCCTTGGAGTAGGCTCCCGGATCTTGGAAAGTCACCGCTATTTCCAGGTGGCCGAAATCGGTGCGCCGGTAGCGCTCCGTCATGCGCAACGCTTCTGTGTGGGGATAGCCGTCATGGATCCATGTCCGGTCGTTGAATCC
>Ga0185299_10001029_pt1 | contig 62455 bp, 65 predicted proteins | sample PaiPotPPA55metaG_FD_128002 | JGI IMG/M metagenome (GOLD analysis project Ga0185299, IMG submission 128002) | Iron sulfur acid spring bacterial and archeal communities from Banff, Canada, to study Microbial Dark Matter (Phase II) - Paint Pots PPA... ... | reverse complement strand
GCCACAGCCCTCGTGTCACCCATGTCTTGGCCATCGTTGTAACCTATGTCTTGGCCAATGTGTAACCTATGTCTTGGCCATTTGTGTCACCTATGTCTTGGCACCGCACAGGAGCCTCGCCCCACCAAATTGCGGCGGCAGCCTACCTGTCACCTCTTACCGCTCACGGGACGAGCAGCTGCTCGTCACAAGGCAGTCCGCTCCAAGAAGTGTTCCAGCACTTCAGACGGACTAAGCTTGGTAAAATCACACGGCACAGTTTTTTGAATCCGTTCTCGGGCTGCCGGGGATAATTCGCCCAATATTTGCAAATTAATTTCTTTGGGCGCAGCCAACCAACATCCGTTCTTGGCATTCTGCTGGATGAGCTCCGTGATCCGCCCTGCAATCTGGCGAATCAGGCGCCGTTTTGACTCGAGCTTGAGATTCTGATCATCCGCCTTTGGCGCGCTGCGGTTTTTTTGCGTTGGTGATCCATGCCTGCCCGCCAAATCTGTGACCCGATCTTTTAGCCGGGTATGGGCCTCGTCCAGCACCACCTGTTGCAGCTGTTGAAGACGCGGGGTTCCTTGCGGGGTCAGATCAATTCGATAAGCCCTCACTAGACCAAGATCGACGACGATAATTAGTTTGTCTTTCATGGTTCGCTACGCAATACGCAACAACGTCGCGCACTTCTACCGGATTTCCCAAGACATTGTCTTTGCTTCGAGAGAAATTGCGGAATGGCTTCTTCATCCGATAAACTCCCCGCTCCCGGGCTAATCAGTATCGCCCTGTTGATAGTCCGTATCGCTGCCGGTCTGCCTTTTATCTACCATGGAAGCGCGATTCTTTTTGGCGCATTCGATGGGCCCGGGCCGCATGGATTTGCAGCCTTTATGCATGCACCCGACATCGTTGGCTATCTGGTCGGCTTAGCACAGTTCGGCGGCGGGCTCGCGATTCTTACCGGCATTTTCATCCGTATTGGCGCCCTCTGCACCATATTTGTCATGCTGGGAGCCATTTTCTTAGTTCATTTGCCCCACGGCTTCGACGTAAGCAAAGGCGGGGCTGAATACGCTCTGGCTCTATTGCTGATTTCTGTCTCGCTCCTGGTCGCCGGCGGCGGTGAATATTCCCTCAGCTCGGTGCTGCCGGAGGGGTTGCGGAAGCTGTGAGAAACAGGAGTTAGGAGCTAGAATCTAGGAGCTAGGAGGGAGGGGGGCGGCTTTGGTGGGGCGAGGCTCCCGAGGAGCCCGGCGATTTCATCAAGGCTATACCGCGCGAACGCCGAGAGATGATGAGCAAGGCCGGTAGACGCGCCGACTTGTCCTACGTAGCTTCCGCTCTCTTCAACGCCAATTCAGTCTCTAGCAGCGAAGTCGGAGCCGTGGCGCACGATAGACCACGGCTCGGCGCGATTTAAGGCGTAACAGTACGATGTAGGCTGGGCATTACCAACCGCTTCGCCCACACGGTTGGGTCATTCGGGAGCCTCGCCCTACCAATGCGGCGCGCCCTCTCCTAGCTCCTAGATTCTAGCTCCTATCTCCTTTAGCATCGCCGCACATGAACCTACGGCGTTTTGCTGTCATCGTCTTACTGATCTGTTGGACTCACCCGGTTCTGGCGAGGCCACTCGTAGTGGCGCCCGTCACCATGATCCGCACGGAACTCTATTTTGGCCCCGTGCCAATCAGACAATGGGATCGGTTTCTCGCCCAAGTCGTAACACGGCTTTTCCCGGACGGCCTGACGTGGTTTGACGTACAAGGCCAATGGAGGGGCCCGGATGGTAACATCCGAAATTGCCCTCCAGGATGCTGATCATCTTATATCCGGACAGCCGCCAGAACGATGGTGCCATCGAGCAGGTACGGCAGCAGTTCAAGCGTCGCTTCCATCAGCTTTCCGTACTCAGGGTTTCGTCAAAGGTGACAGCAGGACTGTAGTAGCGTTTCGCCCGTTTCACTTGCCTTTTGCTCGCAAGAACGGGTTCTCGGTTCTCTGCTGTTCTTCCGGCGTCAGGCATTGGCGAAGTTCTGCCTCGATCTCCTGCACCGTGTTGGTCGTTGTATGGATATGATGTTCCCGATCATATTCGTCCAGCAGGCGCTGATAGGCGTGACACAGGATCGCGAGCCGCGCTAAAAGATAAACCGAGATAATCGCTTGCCCTTCCGGCAGCGGACACATTTGTTTCGCCACCGTACGAAGACTCTCTTCGTTTAATATAAAAATTTCGCGCTTAGTGTAGCTCAGCGCCGGGCTATTGATATGGACCGTTATCTCGTGAGCCACGAAATCGATCCTGACGCCGAAACGCAGCTGATCTTTCCCTTCGAAGGAAAGGTACAGCATTTCATCCGCCTGATTCTCCCCGTAAAGCTCGGCACCGCGCCGCCGCACATCGGTCAACCAGTTTTCAACGAGCGTTTTCAGTGATCCGGTAGTACTCATATTGTGCCCCACTACAATATGAGACGAACCGCTCGACTCAACTAGCTGAAAAAGCCACTCCCCTGAAGTCATTAATGCGCAAACCGGCGATTTTCGTTTCCAGATTAAAATCCATTAATCGAACTGCGTGGCTTGCAGAGATGGCCCGGTCAGTTTTCTTGTTACTATGGGACGATTCATTATCCTTTCGGGTCCGTCCTGCGTGGGTAAGGGACCGTTACACAGTGCGTTCTCGAAGTTCTATCCCGAACTGGCAGCCGGCCTCCAGAAGCTAGTACTTTATAACTGTCGTTCGCCACGACCCGGTGAGATCGACGGCAAAGATTATTGGTTCCGATCCCGTGAAGAGATCGAAGCCTTTCGTAAAAAAGAAAATTTTGTCGTTCTCGACGTTCGAGGAGATCTGCAAGCGGCCGATTTGGCGGATGCCGGCCGAAGCTTGGCGGCCGGGGACCTATTTTTCGAGGGCAACCCGTTTGTCGGCCGAAAATTGCAGGAAACGCTTGGAGCAAAAGTGAATTTGCTTAGCTGTTTTCTTTCGCCCCTTTCACGGGAGGAGATCCTATTTTTGAGATCACAAAATGTCGCCTTGCCTGATTTTCTGACCGACGTGATGCGGCGCAAACTTTTGCGACGGACCCAACGGCAAAAGGGAATTCTATCCCTGAAAGATCTTGAAAACATCGAACGCCGCGCTGCGAGCGCATACAGTGAATTGAAAGACGCCTGGCATTTTGATCACATCATCCCAAACCACGACGGCGAAGACAGTGAGAATTGGGACGCTTTCTACTATCCCGTTAGTGACGCGCGCAAGACCTTGCTCGCGTTCGCGGACTTGATCGCTGGAAAAGTACCGACCCTGGCGGAGAAATGGGAAGAAGAGCTCATAAGGTGATCCACTAGCATCTGTAGCACTATACCCGGGGTTGAAATCCGGAGCTGAGTTCTCAAGTCCCTTCCTCCTTCGTCATTCGGAGCCTTTTTGTTAAACGGTCGCCGGTCTTTGAAAACTGGTCACCCGATGGATGTATTCCAATGCGTCGATTACATCCTGCTTCGAAAGCAAAACATCTTCTACCATGACCGGCGGCGTACTGTTTGGGACATTTCGCGGGTTAAGGCTTTGGGCTCTCAACTCCAATTCTTGTTTGCGCCGGCGCCAAGCTCCTTGGCTACCCATGCCAACAATGACCGGGTCCAGCGATTCTTTGTCTCGCATCATGGCGGCTAGCTCTCCAGGCTCAAACTGAGGATTCGACAGAATTTGGTTGAATACCTGGGTAAAATGCTCTTGTTGCCGGTGGTCGGTTAGCATGCAGCCGAAGATATAATTTCGAATAGCAAATAACGCATCCGGCACCAGACAGGCGCTGCCGGAAATAATCAGGGTCAAGGAGCAATTCTCCGAAGCACCCAAGATTAGCGCATAACGCTTGATCGTCGCGTTGGGGAAAAGCAATTCGATATTTTCATGCACCTTGCGAAGGTTGTATTGTTCAAATAATTCCGAGCGGGGAGCAGATACGATTGCGACTACCGATAATGCTTTTCCGAACAAGGCAAAGTCTCGCAACTGTTCGATCGAGTTATTCTTGCGACAGGTCTCGATGGTCACCTGGTAATCCTCGAATTTGGCTGGAAGCAGGCTAATACCTTCAAACACTTCATTCTCAGAATTATAGGAAGCCGGAGAAACCGCTCGCAGAAACAGCTGTCCGAAATCTTCATTTCCGAATTGCTCGGCGTACCCGATCACAGCCGTACCACTTAACGAATTTTCCAAGTCGTTAATATCGAGCTTCGTAGTATCATCCAAACTGATGCCCGCCGCATTCATCGCGGGAATAACCTTTGGATCAGTAATCCGATAATCTTCGACCAACGCTTGTGCCGTGAGCAGGTTGAACAGTTGCCGAGCCACGTATTTGTTCGCGAGCTGTTCAGCCTTCGCCGAGTACACTTCGGAAGAAAACCGTTCGCCGAGCGCGTGATGAACGACCGTGTTCGATACGAGCAACAAACAACTAAATGTCGGCAACGGCATTCCCGTCGCGGGATCGAAACTTTGCTCGAACCGATTCAGCGAAGCCAAATACTCGCACAAAAGCCGGCCGGCGTTGTAATGCTGGGAATGCGCAGTCCCCAAAATATCCGGCAGAACCGCGACACCAACGCTGCACAACGCTTCGGTATATTCCCGCGTTGATTGGCCGGTTGGGCGCTGCCGCTTAACGTTGATCATTCGAGCTTGTTGTTGCGCCCGGCCAAACACCGGCGCCATCCCGGATCCGGTTCCCCCGCCCGCGCTGAATAGATAGAAAAAGAGGCGAGAGGCATTGGCCGCCAAACCAGATGAATCGACGATGTAGCTACGGTGCCGAGCCCAAGGCGTTTCGGCTTTCGCCTCGGCCAAAAGCGCCAAGGTCCCCAGGTAATGTCCTACGACGGGAATATTGCCGGCACCGCCTCGGTTGAGCCAATCCAGCTCCGTGATCCCGAAGCGAAGCGCGCCTTGGGTAAGCGTCGGGTTCGCCACCTTGATTCTCTGCGTGGTGTCTCCGTCGAGATCTGCTGTGAGAATGACTGGATCGACCAGAAACACCTGGTCATGATCGGACTTCGCTCCAAAGAGCCGTTCCCAGAATGAAGGCCCACCCGCCTTTCCCTTTCCGGACCCAGTTTGACCGGATTCAGACGTCTTCCCAGCGGTCGACTGGCGCTTTGCCATGGCGCGCCCCCGACGCGATAATTCTCTGATTCCGATCTTGCGTTGCTCGTAAACCAGATTGGCCAGGTCGATGGCAATATTCGTACCGCATCGGCCCATCCCAATAATTCCCACGGTCGGCAGGGCTACGGCGACATCGCCGCGGTGCGCCCCTGACGATCGAGTATGCGGCTTCAGACTCTGGGCAAAGGCTTTAAGGCGTTGCAGAATGTCTTCGACATTTAACTGCGTTATGGTGTTTGTGATTTCGGCAAGAATTAGTCCTTCAGGCGTACGGCTTGCCGTTTGTTCAGCTGCTGAGACGGACTCGCTGACAGTCGATTCGGTCGCGTTCATGTACAAATAGCGGAAACTTGCCTCAGTCTAGGTGTGCTTGTTCGCCTAGCAAGAGACGAACGCGAGAATTTTCGGGGATTGAACAATAAGCAGCCCGCGAAACGCATGACGCGAGGTGCAAATAACAATACTATATGGTGTTACTAGCCTGCATAGGCCAGTCTTTTGGCCGCAGGGTACAGGCCCAAACGGGACTATTGAACCACGATGATTGAATCGAGGTCAGGAGCCGTTCGTTTAGCAATCGAGGAGATCGTGATGGTATTCGAACCCGACAGAAGATCCAAATCAACGTGGGCCACGCCAACCACGTTTGAATTGTCGGGGGCGCCGCTGGTTGAAGGGAAATTCACCGCCACCGCTTTCGAAGAATTGGCTTTCACGTTGGCCGATGCCGGTGAACCGGAGAGATACAGAATCAACACCGAATGAACGCCGCCGTTTACGACCGACACATCAAACGTAACAGTGTAATAGCCTCCTTGACTAACACTGAGTTTCTTTCCGTCTTTCGATTTCCCTTTGCTTCTTGAACGATCAGTCATAAATTGCGGCCTGATATTATGGCGCCTTATACAAAAAAATCGGGGACAGCCGACCGCGGACGACCCAGGGAATTTGATCCGGCGGTCGCGATTGAGGCTGCTGCCAAGGTCTTTTGGAAGCAAGGCTACCACGCGACCTCAATCGATGATCTTTGTGAAGCCACCGGTTTGCTGCGAGGCAGCCTATACAGTGCGTTTGGGGATAAAAAGGGGATGCTATTGGCGGCAATCGATCGATACGCAGAGAAGAACTTGGCCCGCTTTGCCGAAAGCTTGAGTTCGGCTGAACCAAGCCGGGAAGGCTTGCGTTCCACACTGCTCTATTACACGCGAACGGCAACCGTGCTCGCCGGCAGACATGGCTGCCTGGTTACAAATACGGCGCTGGAACTGTTGCCCAATGATCCGGAAGTCGCAGAACGGGTGGAACGAATCTTTCGGCAAATGGCGGCCCTGTTATCCGCTGCGGTTATTCGCGGTCAATCGGCGGGGATTTTCAGTGCCAAACTGGATGAGCGCAGCGTAGGGAATCTTTTGTTGTGCGTGATCGAGGGATTGCGGGTGCTGGGGAAGGTCAAGACGTACAGCGAGAAAGAATTAGGTGCCGTGGTTGAGGTGGTGATGGTTGCGCTTAGCTAAAATTTTTTATCTATTTCTTGATCGATTAGTCATAAAATCATGGGTCCTCTAACTAAGAATCCGAATGTTTCTCTTGGTGGAAGTCGTACTGAGTCTGCCACCACCCATCGCTCCAGCCGGACCGCAATCATCACCGTCCTGCTCATGGGTGCGTTTCTGCCACCGCTCGATTTCTATATTGTGAATCTGGCGCTCCCGGCGATACGGAACGGACTCCAGGCGACAGGAGGCCAGCTACAGCTGATCGTTTCTTGCTATTCCTCGGCTTACGCCGTGTTCCTGATTACCGGCGGCAGACTGGGTGATCTGTACGGCCGCAAACGGATGTTCATCGCTGGAATGGCCGGTTTCATGCTGGCTTCGGCAATCTGTGGATTGGCGCCAAATGGTTCAGTCCTGATTCTGGGGCGGATCCTGCAGGGTGCTTCAGCGGCGGTAATGGCGCCCCAGGTGCTGGCGACGATCCGAACGATTTTTTCTGCGGAGGAACAACCACGAGTGATCGGGCTCTATGGCTCGGTATTCGGTTTAGCATCGATCGTCGGCCAGCTGTTCGGCGGCGCGCTAATCACGTTGCATCCACTGGGATTAACCTGGCAAAGCATTTTCCTGATTAATATCCCCATCGGGATTATCACCTTAATTGGGGCCATGAGATTCCTGCCCGAGATTCGGGCATCCAGCCGGCCAAAAATCGATTTAGCGGGTGTACTTCTCTTATCATTGTTTCTTACTTCGATTATCTACCCCTCACCCGCGGCCGGGAAGCCGGATGGCCGGCGTGGACCTTTATCTCATTTGCCGCCAGTGTACCGCTCTTAATATTGTTTGTGCGGTTCGAAGGTTGGCTAGGCAAGGTAGGTGGCAGTCCGCTGGTTGATCTGCGTTTATTCAAGAACAGCACGTTTGTTGTCGGCCTGGCCATGGCTTTTCTCTTCTATTGTATCAGCGTTTTCTTCCTCACGTTCGGGATTTACCTCCAGAGCGGGCTAGGATGGACCTCCCTGGCCTCGGGCATCGGCATCCTGCCGTTCGCTTTTGGTTTCTTTGCCGGTACGCTTCGATCTGCCAAACTTTACGCCCGAATTGGCAATCACATCCTTAGCGTCGGGTTCGGTCTGCTGGCCGGCGGATTCGCCGTTACCGCTGGGTCTTTGTATGCCGGGTTCGGTCCCGGGATCATCTTTTATCTCGGGCTGATCTGCGCCGGAGTTGGTCAAGGTCTCCTGCAACCCTCCACGGTCCGCATCGTATTAACAGAGGTCGAACCTGGACAAGCCGGCTTAGCGGCAGGCGTGGTCACCTCCACTCTTCAGGTTGGCGCAGCGGTAGGGGTTGCCGCAGTCGGGACCGTGTTCTTCACCGTGCTCGGTCAGCAAGCCACTGCCCGGGCTTATGGGAACGCTTTTGCCAGCGCTTTAGCCGTGGCCGCATTTCTCCAAGTGCTAGGCATGCTACTAGCCACACGAATGAACCACCGGAACCGAGCGCGAACCAAAGTGCAGGCGCCTGTAGCCGCTATCCAAAGTCCCGAGTAGGCGAAAGCGCCGCCCGGCAGATTTCAATGGCTAAAGTGCAGATCGATCTTCGATTTCAGGAATCGAACAGATTCGCGCAGATCCTCTATCCCATTCATGCCGTCCTCGATCGAGATCCAGGAGCTGAACCCCACCGAATTCAGGGTGGAAAAAATGCGATCATAGTCATTGAGGCCCCGGCCGATGATTCCGTGTGAGAGGCGGGCTGCGTAACCAACAGAATTCTCTTCGCGGCTAAGATCCTCTAAAGTGCCGGTTTTCAGATACCGATCGCTGGCATGCATCGACGCAACCCGGTATTTCACCCGCTCCAAAAGTTCTATGGGATCGTCGCCAGCCAGGAACGCGTTCGATGGATCATAGTTCACGCCAAACCAGGGCGAATCAATCTGGGAGATGATTGCGGTGAAAATATCCATTTTTTGGGCAAATTCGGGGTATTGCCAGAAGCTGTCCTTATAGTGGTTTTCCATGGTTAGCACTACCCTGTGTCGCTCCGCCACTGGCAGCAGGCTTCTGAGGACTCGGACGACTTGAGAAATGCCGGTTTCCATCGTTATCTCTGGCCGCCGCTGACCAGACAGAACCCGACAAAACCGTCCACCAAAGAATGCCGTGATTTCAATCATCCGAATTTCACGGTCAATTTCCGCTTGTAACAGATCTGGATCGCTTTGGGTAAAGTCTGGTGAACAACAAAGCATCGGCATCTGTAGCCGGTGCTTTTCCAAGGATGCCTTGGCTTCTTTAAGAAAGGCCTCGTTATCTTCTATAAACCCCGAATAGAGTTCGACTCCAGCCACTTCAAGACTAGCCGCAATTTCGATCCACTCGCCGAGTGTCATCGTGTGGCGCACGCATAGCTCGTCGATGTAGCATTTTGGGAAAGCGGCAATTTTCGGCTTCATCACTTTCGCTAGGCGGGCAGTCTAACGCACCGCCGCAACCGGATAGATCGTCACATCGACTCCAGCAGAGTAAAGCACACTATGGGGTGACCCAGGAGGAGTGGGAAGGCCGTCTAACTGAAACAGACGCTTGTCGAATTTCGATACGACCACTTTTCTCAGGTTATAGGGAGAATGATAGACTCGCCCGGTTAGCAGTCGAGCACCCCGGACGGAAAATAGCCGGTAGCGTTCTATTAAGAAAAATTCGAGCGAGCCTAGCCTGGCTTCCCCAAGATCATCGGAGGGGAGGAATTCGTACTCTTGTACGGGTGAAGAACCGCAACGCTGACAGGAGTACCTGATTTCATCGGGTTGTCCTTCCGCCTGCATCTTGGCAAGCTTGTACGGAAGACCAAAAAATAGACGCGCCATCCAAACCGCAAGCCGGTGATTGGCGTCCAGCGAATAAAACCAAACGCCGGGAACTCCATGACGATCCTTTACGTAGGTCCTCAAATTGAGCTCAAGAAAATTACTCGATAGCAAGGGCAGCATGACCGGCCGAACGTGCCTCATATAAAACGGGACAATGCCAATCCACGCCCTTCCCTCATAAGTGTCGACTGACAACCCTTGAGGAAGTGTCCGTTGAAGCATTTCCGAATCGACCGCCCAATGAAGGAACAAAAGATGAAGCCATCGCTGGAACATTACGCCAGGCCGGCCAACCGGTTGTTGGCGTTCCAGTAGCTGGCGCTGAATCCATTCTTCCACTTTCGTCAATATACGCGCTTAGGCTAAAGGTCCTGGAACAACTAGGAAATCCATTTACACAGAAGATCACGAAGGACACAAAGACAGAGGTTTTGAACAGGAGGAAAGGGAGGCAACAGAGGGGCATGGACTCGCCGCTGCCGGGAAAGGGTTGGTTCCCGAATAATTCTCCGTTACCTCCTGTTTAAGGAAATCCGTCTTTGTGTCCTCTGTGATCTTCTGTGAGATCCTCCGTCCTTTGCGCCTTGGTGTCCTTGGTTCGGGTTTCTGCAAAATGCAGTGGAAACAGGCGTCAGGGCGGACGACAATTTGATCAGCCTAGGCTGGTCTTATGAATACAATTAATCGCGAGGAGCTAAAGCAGAAGCTCGACCGAAGTGAGGAATTCACGCTGGTCAACTGTTTGGACGAGTGGATGTTTCGCGAGAAGCGGATTCCAGGTTCCATCCGTTTCGAAAGAGCCTTTTTAACGACGCTCAACCCTAAAGGAGAGGTAATCGTCTATTGTTCCAACCCCGGTTGCACGGCCAGTGTTCTCGTCTATCAACAATTCGCTGAACATGGTTTTCAAAACGTGTGGCATTATCCGGGAGGTATCGCGGATTGGGAAGATGGCGGATATCCCTTCGAAGGCGAAAGCGCCCATAGGCCGCAAGCATAGTTTCTGCTACCGCTAGCGCTTCACGATTCAGTTCGCGATCGGTTTGATACTCCTGCGCCATCAGATGGATCGCGCCGGACTTTCCGCCTGCCCTGCGATCGCAGGTAACTACAAAGCATATCTCCAACGGCGGTAGCCAGCTCTTCCACTTCGGCTTGAGGTCGGGCTTCCTCAGAAATTTTCTTTCCGATCGCAGAAGTACAGGTCACGATCAAGGTCGCTAAAAAGGTGAGGTAGGCGGGACATCAATCCGAGATGAATAGCGACAAATGCTAGAGCTGCGCTAGTCTTTACCGACGGAGTAATCGAATCGATCTCCTTCTAATGTTAACCACCAAAGGACACGAACTAACCTCTTCATGAAAACGAAAATGAAGGTCGCCCAGATTAGCAAGGCGGGCGGCGATTTCGAGTTGGTTGAACGCGATATCCCCGAACCAGGTCCGGGCCAGGTACGAGTAAAAGTGGAAGCTTGCGGCGTCTGCCACAGCGATATGCTTGTAAAAGAAGGGATGTGGCCGGGTCTGCAATATCCGCGTGTGCCCGGGCACGAAGTTGCCGGACGCATTGACGCTCTTGGACAAGGAGTTACGGTCTGGCAAAAAGGCGATCGGGTGGGTGCAGGCTGGCACGGCGGCCATGATTTCGTCTGCGATGAATGCCGGCGCGGCGATTTCGCAATGTGCGTTAGCCGCAAGGTAACAGGTATCGACTATGACGGCGGTTATGCCGAATACATGATCGTACGCACGGAAGCACTCGCAGCGATTCCTGACCAATTACCAGCGGAAGAAGCTGGACCATTCATGTGCGCCGGGGTGACGGTCTTTAACGCTTTGCGCAACTCCGGGGCGCGCCCCGGTGACGTCGTCGCGGTGCAAGGAATTGGCGGCCTTGGCCATCTTGGTGTGCAATACGCTCGTCAAATGGGATTTCAAACCGTTGCCCTCGGGCGTGGGGCTGACAAAGAACCGCTGGCAAAAAAACTTGGTGCACATCATTACATCGATTCGGCGGTCGCCGATACGGTGGCTGAACTACAGAAATTAGGGGGCGCCCGAGTGATTTTGGCAACGGCTCCGAGCGCGGCGGCGATCTCCGAAGTGGTTGGTGGCCTGGGAATAAACGGAAATCTGTTGATTCCGGCTGCGCCCAGTGAGCCCCTGACCGTGAGCGTGTTTCCGTTGATAATGGGCCGGCGGCAAATCTCGGGCTGGTATTCAGGCACCGCCCGCGATTCTCAGGACACTTTGGAATTCAGTGCACTGAGCGACGTACATCCCATGATCGAGAAATTTCCTTTTAGTCGCGTGGCCGACGCCTATGAGCACATGCACGCCGGCAAGGTGCGCTTCCGCGCTGTTCTGATGATGGAGAACTGAGGGCAACCAGCACTGGTTCAAGAGCGATTCCTTGTCCCGAAGGGACGTAAGGACTCAGCCCGGGGTTTTTAACCCCGGGTAATCGGTTTGAAAAGGCCCCGCCCCAACGGGGCGGCAGGATGGTTCGTTGCGGACCAGATGTCGAACAAGCACTCCGCCCGTCGCCTTGCTCTTACTCAAAATCGTAGATAATGAGCTTCGCAAAAAGCGGCCTACACTGCTTCACGAATTCCAGGTGTTGGGGATGATCCTGGTATTCATCTTGGGCCTGTTTACTCTGGAATTGGATGTTCAGCGCCACTTGATAGGTCTGATCTACTATGTCGCGATGGCTAGTTGCCATGCTTCCGACGTGGAAGTTCACAATGCCCGGAATTGAAGGCAAATATTTCTTGGCCGCCGCGATCACCTCACCAGGCGCGTCGGGCTTAGCGGGATCGGTCCAGAAAATTACCACGTGTGAAAACATCCACCGATATACAATGGAAACCTCTGCGGACGCAACCATGCCAACGCTGACATTCCTGCAGTTGCTATATTCGCCTTCGAGAATAGCGGTAGGGCCTGCGAAAAATCGTTCTCGTCCTCGTCCTCGAAACGGAGCGCGTTGCCGAAGCTGGAACGTCCTCGAATGACAATCGATTTGACCGCAAGGCCCAGCAACGGCCTGATTCACACGCTGGGCCCCAAAACTCTCGAGGACGAGGACGACGACGAGGACGAGAACGACTGAGGAGTCCACCCCCTCACCTCCCGACCTCACCGAAACCGGCGAAAGAATGAGCGGAGATCTTCGGCAAGGAGTTCCGGTTCTTCTGCGGCCGCGAAATGGCCGCCGCGCGGCATTTCGGTCCAATGCTGCACGTTAAACCCGCGCTCAATCCAGACCCGAGGAGGGAAAGGCAGTTCTTTGGGAAAATGGGCGATAGCAGTGGGCGCGTGGACGAATTCCCCATTTCCGAACTGGAGCGGCGCTTTTCTGCCCTCGAAATACAAGCGGAACGATGAATGAATCGTTTGCGTCATCCAGTAGAGCGTGACATTCGCTAACAGTTCGTCCGGCGTTAACCTGCGGAAAACGTCGCCATCGCAATCAGACCACTCACGAAACTTTTCCAGAATCCAGGCAGCCAAACCGGCCGGGGAATCGTTCAGTCCGTAAGCGACCGTTTGCGGTCGCGTTCTCTGAATATGGGAGTAAGCACCGCGCTCATCCGCCCAGCGGCCTATCACCTTAAAGAACTCTTCTTCGGCTGAGGTGAGTTTCGCGTCTGGCTCCAGAAACGGCCGGTAAGAACCGGGAATAAAGTTCAGATGAAGAGCAATGATGCGATCAGGATGGCGCATTCCCAGCGCGGTGCTCACCCCGGCGCCCAGGTCTCCTCCCTGGGCAGCAAACCGTTTATATCCCAGTTCGTTCATAAGACCCGTCCACAACTCAGCGACGCGAAACACATTCATGCCGGGTCGGGCCGGACGGTCGGAAAACCCGTAACCGGGTAGCGACGGAATCACGACGTCAAACGCATCTGCGGAGCTCCCACCATGGCTGGCCGGATCGGTCAACAATGGAATGATACGCATCATTTCAAGAAATGAACCGGGCCACCCATGGGTCAGGATCAACGGGATCGGCGCCGGACCTTTGCCCCGCTCATGGATGAAGTGGACGCCAATATCTTCCGACGAATACCGATAATGGTGGAAGATCGAGAATCTTTCGACCTGCGCCTGCCAATCGAAACGGTCTCTCCAGTATTCGCAGATCTGCTGCAGAAACTTTAAGTCCACCCCGTACTCCCAGTTTGCTCCTGGGATTTCATCCGGCCAGCGGGTTCGCCGCAATCGATCACGGAGGTCGTCCACCGCGGGTTGCGAGAAAGGGATAGTGAAGGGTTCGATGCCCATATTTGCCGATCAATTCGCGTCAGGATCGCCCTCGGGAAGCCCCCGGAAAGTCCTGCCATGTGAACCTGAAAATTTCGCCATATCTGTTTTACTACTGGCAGACGAACGTTAGGCAGTTTGATCTATGAAAAAAGTCCTAATCGCGTTGCTATGCGCTACTGCGATTATCCCTCTGGTATCTGCCGTTACCGTCGTTCCCAGGGGTGGCACAGACGAAGATTTGGGGCGAATAGAGGAAGCGACTGACGAGGTTGCTGCTGAACTAGATAGCGACCAAGCCAACTACGAGAACGTAGCGGATCAGGTTCACGCGAGGATCACGGAAGTGACAAATGATACCAGAGACGACCATCAATTGATCCGCATGCATTGGACGGCTAATGCCGAGGTTTGGATCCGGGCGTTCAAGCTCCGGTTCACCTATTTTGGAGAGAACCGTAAACCGATTAAGAACGAAAGCCGGTGGATCTGTTGCCCGGACCAAGATGGATCACTAAATATGATTCCACCTGATTCCCCGATCGATGAGTGGCACGAGCTCACTTTGCCAACCGGCGAGGCGAACAAGTTAAAATCGGTGACGGTAGCAGTCGAGCTGGCGTACGAATCAGATTAGGGAATAGCAACGATGGACCGAGCCATCCAGGGTAGTCGAGCGGAGTTACGTGACGAGGCGCGAAGCGCTGATAAGACTTTAGCCTAGGCTGAGTCTGCGAGGCCTAGGTATGGCGGTAAAAGAAGCGTTAGCGCTGAAGGCGCGAAAGAGGTGGGCTCTCGAAGGGTGTTTCGGGCCTCAGAAAAATCTATTTTCACGCAAGCCCGTCCTCGCTAACCAACCGATTTCTTGCGCGCCTGCAGCGCTAACCTTTTTTTTGCGCACGTTCCTAGGCCTCGCGGACTCAGCCTAGGCTAAAGTTTTATCAGCGCTTCGCGCCTCATCAGCCAGCTACGCCTGACCGCCTGACGGACCAGCGGGACCAGATCGCAGGGTTGATAGGGTCGTGTGAGGCGACAGACGCGCTCTGGTCTAGGAGAGGTCAAAAAGGGACAGGTCAATAATGGTGCTGCGGCATAGCGACAACGTTGGGATGGCCAACAGTTGACCTGTCCCCATTCAGAACCCTTGGAGTTAAAATGGGTCTACGCCGCGGTTGGATCATGAAGGCGGCCTAACCGTCTTGCTGCATAGCGACAACGTTGCGATGGCCAACAGTTGACCTGTCCCCATTCAGAACCTTCACTACCGACACTTCGAAAGTGTAAATTGAAATGTCGCGCCAGGACCGTCATTCGATTCGGCCCAGAGGCGCCCGCCGTGACTTTCCACAATAGAACGACTGATCGATAGACCCATGCCGAGACCGCCCGCCTTTGTGGTATGGAAAGCATCAAAGACTCGTTCGACATTTACCGGATCTAAGCCAATTCCTGAGTCGCGGACCGCGACCCGGATTTCGTCTCCTTCACCGCGTTGAGTCGTGATTAGCAAATCTCGCGGACGACCCTCCACGGTGGCCATCGCTTCGATGGCGTTCAGAATCAGATTCACAACCACCTGCTGTAGTTGCACTCTGTCACCCATCACTGGAGGAAGGTCGGCGGCCAGTTCCTTTCGTAGGGCCAGATTGTTTCTACGCGCTTCACTCTGCGTCAAGATGACAACTTCTTCAATCGCCTCGTTTAGATCCAACCGGTCCTTTGCCGTGCCGGCCTTTTTAAAGAGGGATCGCATCCGCGAGATGACATCGCCGGCTCGCCTTCCATCGCGAATGATGCGACGAATGGCGTCACCGGCTTCGGAGAGGTTGGGCGGATCTCCTTTCAGCCAGCGGAGGCTCGCGTCCGCGTTGGTTAACATACCGGCAAGCGGTTGGTTAACTTCGTGAGCAATCGAGGCGGTCAACTCTCCCAGTGCTGTCACCCGAGTGACATGAGCCAGTTCGGCCTGCGCCTCCGCCAAATGAGCCTGGCTCCGCCGAAGCGCCTCCTCGGCGCGCTTTTGTTCGCTCAAATCGAGCACAAAAGAGACACCCTCGTCCTGACCTTTTTCGAAGACGGCGGAGCCAACTAGAACGGGCGCCCGGCTGCCGTCGTTTCGGAAGTATTCTTTCTCGTACGGTTGGAGAATCCCAGTCACTTTTAGTTGTACTACGCCCCGTTCAGTTACGTCGCGCCATTCCGGCGGAGTGAGGTTCCTCCAGTTCAGCCGCCCCGCGACAAGATCTTCACGGCTGTAGTTCACCATGTGGAGAAACGCTTGGTTGGCTTCAATAATCTGGCCGTCAAGGTTCCAGATGACGATCCCCATTATGTTAGCGTCGACCAGACGCCGAATCTTCGCTTCGCGTTTCTCCAGATCGCGATAAAGACGCGTATTCTCAAGCGAGATCGCAGCTTGCGACGCCAGGAGTTTTAGCACCGCGATCCGCGTCGGGGTAAACACGTGCGGAGTCAGGTTATTTTCGAGGTAGAGCACACCGATCAGTTTTGCTTGGTTAATCAAGGGCAAGCAGAGAATGGAACGGGCGTGATGCTGAAGAATGTAGGTATCCGTAGAAAACGGAGGCTGCGCTGAAGCATCGTCGAGAATCACACTCTCCTGGGTTCGGACAACATAGTGGACGATCGACTCTGGCACCGCAGGCTGAGCGACGGACGCTTCTCCCAAACGTACGATGATAGTCTCGCCACTGGTGGTGGCTTCCGCCTCAATCCGCTGCTCAACACCTCGCGGAAGAAGCAACAGCCCTCGCTCAGCACCCGCGTGCTCAATCGCCGTACGCATGAGTGTATCGATCAGTTTCTCCAAGACAATCTCGCCGGACACTGCTTGCGAGACTTTGATAACGGTAGCCAGATCCAGGTGTTCGACGGGGGTCCCAATGGTGCTCGTCGGACCAGGTACCGGCTCATCCTCGCTGAGCTGCGGATACAGCTCGTCGAGCTGCCGCACCTTACCGACGGCTCCCCAACGGACATAGCAGTACCGGGCATCACGCAAATAGGTATGCGCGATCTTCTCAAATCCGCGTGCCGCGTAAAAACGGGCCGCGAACTCGTTGGCGACCGCCTCATTGTGTACGAAGCCATTTTCGAAGGCAGAGCGGATTGCCTGTTCGTAAAGATGTTCAGCCTCTAATGGTTGACCTTGGACGCGCTCGATCTCTGCGCCCACTAGAGCGACCCGGTTCTCGAAATTTTCAGGGCAGTTCTCCGCCCATGTTTCCAGTTGTCTATGGTGAGCGGCCAGAGCGTCTAGATGCTGCCGCTGCCGATCCGGAAATGCGGAATCGCAGGCCGCCGCATGAGCAAGTGCACTATAAAAGTGATACTCCGCCGTTTCAAAGATTGATGGCGCTGCCCAGAGGAACCTTTGTGCTTTCGAAGATGCATCCAGGGCCCCATCATAGTCCCCGGCAAAGAAGCGTGCTTGCAGCTTTCGGATCCAGTACCAGCATTGGGGCAGCGTAGCTGCCGGAACGCTGGCAAAATGCTGCTCGATACCGGCCTCGTCATCGAAGGAACCAAACTTTTTGGTCAAACCCCTCAGGGTCCGGATTAGCGCGAGTTGCGGACCGATGACGTCAATGAAATAGGCGAATCGAGCCCTTCCGGCAAATTCAAGGCCATTCTCGGCTACGCGTTGTGCCTCCACCAGGGGATGTCCGGTCGCAAGAGAGTTCGCAGTCAAGTGTTCGAAGGTGACCGCCACAGCGAACAGGTCGCCGACCTTATACGCTGCATTATACGCTCGCTGCGTGAACTCGCGACTGGCTCGGAGATGTTTCGTCCATGGCATGACGAATTGCCCAAACCACATATAGGTTCTGGCCTGGAAACGCTGTAAGCCGCCTTTTTCGACCAGTTCGTAACCGAGCCGACCGAAACGAAATCCGGCCTTGTAGTTGCCGAAGTGCAGCCCAGATATCGCACCAAACCACACATAAGCGACGCAGGAGCCGTCGCTGTGCCCCTGCTCGAGGCTCAGATTTACCGCCCGGCAGACGGTCAGCGCAAGCAGGTTCGGATCCGTAAACATCGCAGGCGGCAAGAGCTTGATCAAAACCTCCATGGTCCCAAGGGAGGTCGGATCGTACATCAACGGCAATCCAATGAGCTCCTCGACCGTACGCGTGCCAAGCTGCGCCCAAATTTGCTGATACTCCTGGAGTGCCTCCCCTTCTGTCGGATGGGACGACCATTCGACGCCTAGATAGCGAAGGTAGTCGAGAGAGACAGCAACGGCCCGTTTGCTCTCATTTAGGCTCGTGTACAAATCGATGAGCAAGGATGTGACCGTCGCCAAGTCGACGGCATTTGAGGCACGGGATGAAAGCGCGGTCAAACGCTGCTCCGCAGCCGCCGTTTGGCCAGTCAGGAACTCGCATTCGGCCCGGAGCAACACCAGCGGGAAGATGAGGTAATACTGGCTATCCCAACAGTCGCCAGACAACAGTTCGGCTCCGGCGGCAAGGTAGTTCAGCGCTGAGACATAAGCCGTAGAAGCTCTAGCTCGCTTGCCCGCGATGAGGTTGAACTCGGCGAGTCGCTCGCGTTCGTCTGGTGAGGTGATCAAAGCCGCACCGCGGTTTAGCTGGTTGACGATTTCGAAGACGGCTTCTTCCCTCTTTTCTGGAGTAAAGTGTTCCCACAGCAGCCTGCCTATTCGCAGATGACTCTCGGCGCGCGAATGTTCACTAATTAGTGAATAAGCTGCTTCATGGATGCGATCGTGAATAAACTTATAGGCGCCCTCCTGACGGGTGATGAACTCCAGACGAATAGCTTCCCATAGATCGGAGTGGACCTGGTCCTCTGATGTTCCGTGCACGATGGAAACCGTATTGATCTCCGCGCTGTTTCCCAAGCAGGCAAGTTCCTGCACCGCTTTCTGCGTCTCGATTGGCAGACGGTTCAACTTTCCGACCATGAGCTCCACCACGTTATCAGTGTAAGCCTTCGCGTGAATGCGATTCAGATCCCAAAACCAGCGCGCACCGTTGTGATCGAAGGCGAGTAGCTGTTCCTCGACGAGCGCATAAATAAACTGGATAACGAAGAATGGGTTACCAGCAGTCTTTTCGTGAACCAGTTGGGCCAGCGGGATAGCGCGTTCTGGTTCGGAGTGAAGCGAATCCGCAATTAACTGTCCCAAATCTTCGCAGGCCAATGGCGCCAGGACGATTTCGTGCACCAGCGCTCCAGTTAGGCGAATCGCCTCCAGCCTGCGCCATAGGGGGTGGGTGGAATCGACTTCATTGTCTCTATATGCACCGATTAACATTAAGTGGTGCACATCCGGCTGGGTCGATAAATCCTCCAGGAAATCCAGGGTTGCCGCGTCGAGCCATTGTAGATCATCGAGGAACAGGGCTAAGGGATGTTCCGGCCTCGCGAATACGGCGATAAATCGACGCAATACGAGTTGGAAACGGCCTTGCGCAGCCTGTGGCGGAAGATCAGGCACGGGAGGCTGTTCTCCTATAATGAGCTTCAATTCAGGAACCAGATCCACGATGAGCTTTGCATTCGGCTCGAGCGCCGCGCAAAAGGCGTTGCGCCAGATTTGCAGCTCAGATTCGCTCTTACTCAGAAGCGGACGGACAAGGTCGTTAAAGGCTTGAGCTAGAGTGGCGTAGGGAACATCCCGCTTGTACTGGTCGAACTTGCCGGACGCGAAGAGCCCACGCGGCGGAACGAGCGCCTTGTGCAACTCGTGTACTACCGAGGACTTACCGATACCGGAATAGCCGGACACGAGCACCAGATTCGGTTTGCCGGTGGTGACGACCTGATCAAAGGCATCCAGAAGCGTTTTGATCTCTCGATCACGCCCGTACAATTTTTCCGGCGTATGGAGCCGATCTGAAATGTCGTTCTGGCCGAGGGAGAACGAGTTAATGCATTTATGAGATTCCCACTCGGTCAGGCATTTTCTCAGGTCTGCCACCAACCCGGCCGCCGTCTGGTATCGGTCCTCGGCCGTTTTCGAAAGCAGTTTCAAAATGATGGCTGAGACGATCTCTGGCACGTCCTTCCGCCACTGGCGAAGCGGAATTGGATGTCGCGCGATATGGCAGTGAACCCATTCCATCGGATCGGCAGCGGCGAAGGGAAGACTCCCAGTCAGCATTTGGTAAAGCGTGACGCCGAGCGAATAGAGATCGCTCCGGGAATCAATGGAACGATTCATTCGTCCGGTCTGCTCGGGAGCCATGTAGGGGAGTGTCCCGGCGATAAACTCCGGAGGTTCAGGAGCCTGGCGCTCGCGTCGAAGCCGCGAGGCAACTAGTAAGCCCCTCAGCCAGCACTGGCCGGTGACGGGGTCGACCAGAACATTGGCTGGCTTGATGTCTTTGTGGATAATACCGCGCTGATGCAAGTGACCAATGGCCGTCGAAAGGCCGATAGCCACACGCAACCAAAACGCTAAGTCCACTGGTTGACTGAGCGATTGATCCAGAGGCACGCCGCCGGGATCCTCCAATACAAGTACCGAACGGTCCCAGTGGCGAGCAATTCCGATTGGTCGGGCAGCCCACGTCGGGTCAAGCTCTTCTCTCAGAGAATATGCGTGCTCCAGCCATTTCAGAATTTCCGGTGCAGGATACTCCGCCAGAGGCGCAAGCACGAGAACCTGAGACCCGTCGTCGATACGCCGTCCGCGATAAAGGACAAAGTCTTCTTCCTTCCGCATCGCCTCGAACGCATATCGCGATAGGTCAATCACAGGGGATCTCCAGCCAGCCACAATACACAATTCTTCCCGTGATGAGCTACCAAAAGGCGGGTGGAGCGCGTGTGAGGGTAGCTGCGGGGCGGAATTTGAATCCGCGATCCCGCGGACGCGGGATTATGAGTCTGACTAAGGGCGTTAAGCCCATCATTCGGTAGAAACCGCTACCGCGGCCTTGGCGCTCAAGCTTGTTTTCGAGTCTGCGAGCTTCACCAATCGTTGCGCATTCCTGGCTCCAAATCAGTCTCCATGGTCCGCGGTGGAAGCGCCGAAACAGGAGCCGATCGGCGGTCTGGCTGCTGCCGAAGAAAGGTCAATAGAGACAGATCAATAGTGGTGCTGCTGCATAGCGACACCCTTGGGATGGCCAACAGTTGACATGTCTCCATTCAGAACCTCCCCTCCTCATCGCATGTGGCTAGCTAGATTTACCCCACCCCACCCGCCCGCCGGGCGAGCACAAACAAAACCGGCGGCATGGGTGAGAACGTTTCGATGCTCTCGAAGCCCAGTGTCCGTAGCCGCTTGAGCCGACTTCCATCGCCAGCCAACCGGCCCCGGTACCGACATCGAGGAAAGTGCCTGGTTGTTGCAACGTGGTAGCCAGGTCAGCCCGCTGTGTGGCAGCCGCCTCAATACCACGGACGATCAGTCGCGACACCTGGCCTTGCGAAGCAAGGACGACCGGATCTTCATAGACCCAGCCGGGCGCGCGCTCCGGGTTCTCCAACAGGTCCATGGCTTGCCGGAAAGACGTCCGAATCAATCCGAGCGCAGCCTGCGCCTGGCCACGGTTAATTTTGCTTGATTACTAATGTCGAACACTGACCGCCTGGAAGGCTTCATCAATGGTAACTTCGACATGACTCGGTGCACCTTCAGCGACGATATCCAGTTGATCGGTACCGGCCGTTCGCGGCTTCACGGACTCATGGAGCCAGAGAAACCCGACAAGCAAAGAGATGAGGGCGGCCAATGAGATCAGCCAATATATAGCCTTGCGGTTTACCTGCTCTACCGGCGTAGTTGGCTGCCTCGCATCAGGATGGTAGTCATAACCGGTTCGGAAACAATAGTCATAGTAACTCTTCTTGTGGGCGTTCATGTATTTGGTTAGGAGCTACTAGAACTCAATGCTCGTAATCCGCGCTCTTCCTTGTTTCGCCTGCCGTAATCGTTAACTGAATGGCTGCATAGAGCCCTCGCCGAGATCGGCTGCGGCTCGGGCTTCGCCCCCATAAGCGTTAACTTAGGCCGAGCGATATTGTCCCGACCTGTCCGCCGTAGTTCAGGCCTCCTACGCTCTACGAGCTACGGCGCGCCCGCAAAAACAAAGCCGCGCCAAAGCGAAGCGACGGCGGGATGACGAAGGAGGAAGGGACTTAAGGACTGAGCCTGGGGTTTCTATGGCTTCCGCAGGTTGCAGCGCTGGGTGGATTCTTGGTGTTCGTGATGTCGCTCGTAACGCTCTCCTTTCTGGTCACAACGCCGGCGTGCTGGGTGCCTCCGCTTGGCGACGTCAACCACGGTTTTCCGTTCTTGAGCGGGGCCGGACGGCTGGTAATCAAGGATGCTATAATGATGGGCGCTTCCCTGGTTGTGATGGCCGATTCCGCTAAAGCCTGGTTGCGAAAGCAACGGCCGCCCGCATTGGACTCGTAATAGACGCTACAGACGCTCGCTTTATTTCTTACCCGACTTCCGGAGGCTTTGCCGCAAAGTCGCGATCTCGGTTTGGAGCTTACGCGCAGCCGCCGGGGAAAGGCTGCTCGTTTCGAGGATGCAGCCAGGAATGTCCCGAGCCTTCGCTTGGAGAGCGCGGCCAGTTCTGGTCAAACGGACCCGCACCTGGCGCTCATCAGCCGGATCTCGACTCCGACTCAGATAACCGCTCGTCTCGAGTCGCTTAAGCAGCGGGGTGAGCGTATTCGACTCCAGAAAGAGGGTTTCTCCCAGGCTACCAACCGTCTGGTCATCCTCAGCCCAAAGCGACACCATCACGAGATACTGCGGATAAGTAAGGCCGAGTTCATCCAGTAACGGCTTATAAACTCGATTGAAGGCGTGTCCGGCCGAGTAAATAGCAAAGCAGAGAAGATCTCCAATCTCGGGAAAGGGTTCAGGTTTACTTGGTGGCATTGACGTTCGGTCTCGGCGCCCAGCTTAGGAATGCACCGGTAGTTGCCGGACACCAGAAGATATATCGCACACGATCATATCGCAAGCCCTTGACATGGGGACCAATCCGCTTCTATTACATCGCACACGATGTAATCGTGCACATAACTAAGGAAAATATTATGCCTGTTAACGTGCTTTACCATACTTCTGCCCGCGCTACCGGCGGCCGTGACGGCCACTCCGCCACTCTCGACGGCGCTGTCGATGTCAAACTCAGCACCCCCAAAGAACTCGGCGGCGGCGGTGGAACCGGCGTTAATCCCGAGCAACTCTTCGCCACCGGTTACGCCGCTTGCTTTCTTGGGGCTATGAAGTTCGTGGCCTCACAAGGCGGTCCCAAGGTCCCAGCTGATACGACGGTCACCTCGACTGTCGGTATCGGCCCCCGATCTGAGGGCGGCTTCGGCCTGGAGATCGCGCTGGAGATCTCGCTGCCGGGCGTAGACCCCACTGCAGCGGAAGATTTAGTCGCTAAAGCCCACCAAGTCTGTCCTTACTCCAACGCGACTCGCAACAATATCGAAGTGAAGCTCACCGTCGTCTGAGCGGAAAATCGAGATCATCTCGTTTGATTTTAGAACGCCCGCACCATGATCGCGGGCGTTTTTGGTGTGGAGCGTTGCCTCGCTTGCGAGGCCGTGGTGAACAAGGAGACAACGTCAAGGAATACCCTTTGCGCGTGCCGTGCTCAATCGTCCACCGTGTCGGCGAGCGAGGCAGTGCCAACGGTTCTGACGAATCGGCCTCGCAAGCGAGGCAGCGCTCCATTCCGACGGTTCACTCACAATTTCGTCCTTGATCAATTTCTTCGGTTCTTAGGTCGTCGCGGCGACTTCGGCCACGGTAGCCAACACAAGCCCTTGATAGTCAATGCGTGAAGTACTTAGTTCTTGGGTCGGTCATAATAATATCCGGACCATCACGCGGCTCAACCTTTACCCCCCATACCATGACAAAGAGCAGAACGAATCCCACGGTCGATGTCTATTTGAGGACCACCAAACAGTGGCAAAAAGAAGTGCAGAAATTGAGAGTGATCCTTCTCGATTGTCAGCTCACCGAAGAGTTCAAGTGGGGCAAACCTTGTTACACGTTTCAGGAAGGCAACATAGTTGCCATACTTCTGCTAAAAGAACACTGTGCGCTTCTGTTTTTCAAAGGCGGCTTGTTAAAGGATGCCAATGGTATTCTGATCAAACCTACGGAGAACACGGAGGCCGGGCGCCAGATGCGGTTCACCAATGTTCGAGAGATAGCTGAGAAGGAGGCCATCTTGAAAGCCTATATTGGTGAAGCCATTGAAGTAGAAAAAGCTGGTTTGGAAGTGAAGATTAAAAAGCCGACAGAGCTCAAAATTCTGGAAGAATTTCAAGATAAGTTAGATAAAATCCCTGCCTTGAAAACGGCTTTTGCCGCACTAACGCCGGGACGGCAACGGTCATACATTTTTTATTTTTCTGCACCCAAACAATCCAAGACTCGAGCGTCCAGGGTTGAAAAATGTATGCAGCAAATTCTCAAGGGAAAAGGATTAGCCGATCAGTAACCGCGAATGACACGAATACTCGCGAATGACGCTTTCGCTGAAAGTTGGCTACTCCCTTGGATTTGGATATTCTTGACGCCTGAAAAGCGGTTCCGGTTCCACTCCGAGTGTACCCATCGGTCTCCCCTTCAATAGTGGAGCAAACTCGGCAATGGCGTCGCGAATAGTCTGTTCGATCACTCGTTTCTGCTTGGGAATGTCTTGGCCCACCTTTTTGAATCCGAGCCAAACCAGGTCGTCAATATAGTCCGCGCCATCTGCCCGAGTCGTCCAATCGTTCTCCGCTTCAATTTAGCTGAAAAAGGATAGCGTTCCGGAAAGGCTAACGGGTAACGTCGAGCCAATCTCAGGGAATTTCACTGAGAGATCAGCTGCGAGGCGCGTCAACCAAGCTCCGCCGGTATCAATTATCAAAATACCTGCTTGGTCGCTCTCGCGGATACCGGAGAAGCCGGTCAGGAGCTTCGGTTCAGCCGTTAAGAATGCATTCCAGAGCTCAGAGAGTCGAGCTCGATCCTTTAATAGGTCGCGGCTACGACCCAGAATTTCCAAACCCATTCTATTACCTGTCGAACCTTTGCTTGAGCCAATCACCAGCCCTTGTTGGGCTAGATACCCTATTACATCTAATGTAGCCCGCGCTCGGATTTCGTCAGTGGCGATCTCTAGTTGGCCCGAAGGGACAATGGGATCGTGCTGGTGGGCTCCAGGCATGATGTGAAATCCGATTTTCCCGGCAGCAAGTTCATCTAACGAAATAGATATAACCTTTTGCAGGACGACGGCCGAAATCTGCTCGTTTACGTCGTACGGCAGAGTGTGTAGATCTCCGAATTCCGCCGCGTACGGAGAGCCTTCGGAAAAAGCTAACTCGAAAGCAAGCAGCCAGTGGTCTACCTCTCTCGGGTTGTTGCTAGGAAGAGCTCCTTGACTCTGCAATTCGTTGAGTATCGCGATCACGAAGGCAGAAGAATTCTGGGCGGCGATCCGAACGAAACTGTGATAGTCCGTATACGACGAGCCGTCAGCGCGATCCGTAATGCTGCGAATCACCAACAATGGAGTTTCATATTGGGAGCAGATTTGGGCGACCGCCGCTCCCTCCATCTCGACACCGTCGGCACTGAAGCTAGTCCGCAGTTCTTGTCCCTTGGACGCGTCACTGACGAATGTATCGCCAGTAATAATTGCTCCTTCGCTAATTTTTGGATCACGGACGTCTGGCCGAGTATCTGCCCGTGTCAGTTGGACTGACGGCACAGATTTTCGCGCGGCGGAAAGCAACCATGGTGCGGGATGAAACCACAGTGGGTTATTGATACGACTGATCGGATTACGGGTTTGCCAGGGAGCAAAAGACCCGTTCGACAGTTTTCCAAAATCATATTCCGCGAGATCGGTCGCCACGACCACGTCACCTTGGATGTAATCTGGGTTTAGAGCGCCTGCGTTGCCGGTGAAAATAATGGCGCTTGGTGAAAATTTTTGAATCAACAATGCCGCGGCCATGCCCGCATTTACTTTGCCAAAACCAACTTGGCACAGAACGACTGATTGATTCGCCAGTCTACCCAGGATGACTCGTATGCCACCCCAGCTGCGCTCCTCAGGGTTTTTGAGCGAGGCAAGCAGCTGTGCGGTTTCTTCTGGGATACCGAGTATTCCGATTGGCCCAGCCGTTGTATGGGCGTCGTCCCCGCTTGAAGTTGCTGCGAAGCCGGTTACCCCGAACGTCACGAGTAAAGCCATCGCAACCAAAACTCTTTCGTGCCCCCTGATGCCGTGGAAAGCTAGGTTGCAGAGCACAGTGACGAGTGGGAGGACGCAGGGATTTCTCATGAGTTTGTCGGAAGGAAGGTTTCTGGCTTCGGTTGATTCAACTCGGAAGCGAGAGGCGATAAACAGAATGCAAGCAGGCTAGCTAAAAGAGCACGGTCAAGCGCAAGGAGGTAGCCCAAGCGCCGTCATACTTAGGCGATAGGCCGGGTGTCGGGATGTAGGTTAGAGCGGGTTGAAGGTAGACTCCGTTGGCGATCCGCGTCTGGTAGTATCCCTGGAACATCAGTTCGCTTGAGCGGCCCCCGAGATTCGGGTTAAGCCATGACCAGGCCATACCGACGCCGATAGAATCGCCGGACCGATGCGGCACGAGGCCGAAACCAGTAAGACCCAGGCCGAGATATTCCTTCACCGGCAGGGTGTCGGAATCGTTGATACCGAATTGCACGAAAGTCGAAATAGAGGCGTTCTGTTCCAGCTGGGTTGTCGGAACAATAATTTCTTTCTTGCCATCCGGTGCGGGGTTGCTCGCCGACCGCCCCCAGATGCGTTGGCCACCGAACAGGTAGAACCCGCCGGTGCCATTTTCGGAGATCCCCCGCGGCCCTTGCAAAACGCCGGTCTGATACCATAGTCCCGCGCCAAATTCCCCTGGGTATTTTCCCCCGGCGACCCAGTCCACGCCCGCTTCCAAGATATTGAAATAATTGCCATTAAAATGCGGACCTGTGAGGCCAGTCTGCACGCCAGTAGCGACATTCCCATCGTACACGCCATAGTTAACGTAGCTGTTTTTTGTTGGAGCTAACGTCAGGGTGATCCCGTAAACTGAGTTATAATAGCCGCCGATAGCCCCAAGCAGAGTCGGATTGACGAAAACCGGCGTGTAGAGCAGGCCGGTCACTGCCGGAATGCTCAAAGCCTCGTCCTGAGTGGGAACCGGACGCGCCACGTTGTTGAAATCGTACGTGGGAACTATCTTCCCGATTCGGAAGATGATCTTATCGTCAAACAGAGTTTGCCGGTACCAAAGCTGGTAAAGCTCGGACCGATCAAGCGGTTTAGCTCCAGGCAGGCTGTTATAGCCTTGCACGCTACCGGCCTGGCCGTTGGTATTCTGTCCGTCGAACCGAAGAAACTGAATGCCGAAGGATGCGCCTTGCCAGTTTAAGAGCTTTTGGGCGTCCAAGTTCGCACCAATGACGAACGCACTATTCCAGCTCCATTTCCCGGGCTGAGCGCCGCCCGCGAGGAGTCCGTTCGTATCCACCAGCCAGAGACCGCCGACGCGCAGTCCGGTGTCCTCCGGCAACTGAAGCAAGCGCCCCGCCAGACCGGTACCGGGAAGTTCGTTCTCGGCGGCCGGGTTGCCGGTAATCGAATCGGGAGGTTTGCCGGCCAGTTGGTCGGAACCCGAGACCGCTGGTTCCGTTGGCGCCTCAGCGCCGCGGGCAAACGGCAGAAAGGAGGCCATGCCTAGGAGCACGGCTGCCAAGCAACCAGCAATGCACGCGCGCTGGAGACGATTGGTGACCCAAAAGCGACCACCGGCTCTAACAGTTCCCCGCTCCCGCCGAACGCCAAACGCCGAACGCCAAGCGCCAAACGCGAGAAATCGGTCGTGCCGGGTTGCGAGATCGAAGGTCATCGATTCTCACCAGGGCAGCAGAAACCAAAGCGCACCGACCTCGACAGCAAAGAGGGCTGCCAGGAATCCGAGGCCGACCGGTGTGATCCAGGGCGGCGTCTTTTCTTCTGTGAAAAGCCACCAGCCAAACCAGCGGATAAAGAGCGGCATCGTCAAGAAAGTCGTTCCGAACACGCTAATGACGTTTCCGATAAAGGTGGCCAACGAGGCGTGCAGACCCAACCAGGCAAGAATCGGGCTCAGGAAACGCATCTCGAGCATCACCATCGGAAACAGTCCCAGAATAACCAGAAGCGCGGTCTTCCAGTTTGGCGGCCCTTTGCCGGTCATCGGATTGATGGGCACCCAGCCGGGGAACGACGTGGCCAGTCGCATGAGCTGCTCGTGTTCGATAAAAGCCTTGGATTCAGCAAGCAACTCCGCGCGTTCTGGTGCCTCCATCCAGGCTTCGAGATGCTCGGCAGTGTCGAAACGAATGATAGTAGTCCAGGGACCGTCTTTCTCCGCGGGCGGCTGGAGATACATTCCGCGATAGCCGGTATATTTCGCTTGGGCTGCCTGAATTCTCACCGCCCATTCTCGATAAGTGTCGTCCATCCCGGGTTTGATCTTCGAGAAAATCACTTCGGTGACATTTTGACCGGGTGGCTCTCCCGCACGGTCCAGTCGCGCCACTTCACCGAGGCTACCGCCCTCGAGCAAAGGAATGGCGTCGGTGACAAGTTTGGCTCTTTCGCTGGAGTGTTGCCAGGCAGCCAGTTCATCCTGAGAACGGAAATTCAGGACGATCGTCCATTCGTTGCTCTCCGCCAGCGAGGGCGGCATCACGTCGCTGCTGATGAAGCCGGGAAATTTGCCAATAGCGGCGTTGTGGCGCGCTTGCCAGGCGGAGAAGGCCCGGTCTTCACCCGGCCGAAGTTTAGCGCTGGCAATGAGAACCGCAGGCGCACTCATTTGGCCCCCACCAGCACAGGTTCCTGCGCGATTTGTATTACCTTGACTGGTGGTCTCTCTTTGATCAGCTGCGAAAAGATGCGGGCCGCGGTGAAAGGCAGACTGGTGCAGCGCACACCGGTCGCGTTTTTAATCGCGTTCGAGATCGCCGGAGCCACGGGATTGATCGCACACTCGCCCTGCGATTTCGCTCCCAACGGTCCGATCTTGTCGTAGGTATCAGCAAAGAACAACTCGTTGCGCGGGAGATCAGCGAAGGCCGGTATCCGATAATTGCGCAAAGCTGGGTTCACAATCCGGCCTTCTGCGTTGTGAATCATGTTTTCCGTTAGTGCCCAGCCGATTCCCATGGCAATTGCGCCGTCGAGCTGGCCGCGGCACTGCACTGGGTTGATCAGTCTGCCGATATCGGCGGCGTGAACGCTATGGAGGATTCGGATTTCGCCCGTCATCCGGTGGACCGCCAGGCGAATCCCATGAACATTGAATGCGGTGGTCCGCGGCGAGGAATAAGCTTTCCGCTTCGCTTCGAAGCGATGGCCCTGCCGGACACCGGCGGCATGCAGATCAACCAGGGAAATCCGATTCGTATCAGACACAACGAAGTTGTCCTCGATCCGCCAGGTCGAAGGGTCGGTCCCCGTATGCTGCCCGGCATACTCCAGGATATTATCCCTGAGCGCGGCGGCGGTGAGCGCCACTGCTTTGCCTGCAACCACAGTTCCGGTACTGGCGTAGGTCCCGGTGTCATGAGGTGTCAGATCGGTATCCGCATTGACGAGATCGATGTTATTAGCGCGCGAGCCAAGCACCGAGGCGGCCATCTGACGGTGAGACGTGACTGTTCCATTTCCCATCTCAGTCGAGCCAACCGCAAGGTGATAGCGTCCATCGGGCAGAAGGATCATAACGGCGCCGGAACGATGTTCCGTCGGCGGGCCGCAATCGAGCATGGCAAGCGCGACTCCGGTGCCGTCAGCCCACTCGTCTCCATCGGGTTTAGAAGCCCCACGGCCTGAGGCCAAGGCCGTTTCCACCAGGTCGAGGCATTGATCGAGGCCGTAGCTGCCGAAACTAACGTCGCTCGGATCCTTCCAGACCGACTCGATCCAATCGTCGGGCCGGATCATGTTCTTACGACGAATCGCAAACGGGTCCATTCCGAGCAACTCGCCTAGTTCGTCGATCGCGCATTCGATGGCGAAAGTCGTTTGCGAGGCGCCATAGCCTCGAAACCCGCCGCCGGGAACGACGTTGGTGTACACTGCGAAACCATCCGCCTTTTTGTTCGCGCAGCGATAAGCTGCGAGCGGGCTTCCGAGGGCAGATCCGAGCGTCTCGCTTCCATGGCCGCCGTAGCCGCCGGTGTTAGAAACCACCCTCACCTGAATCGCCGTGAGTGTCCCGTCGGTTTTTGCGCCGAGCTTTACCTGAGTCGTCATCTGATGGCGCGTGGTTGCGCCGATGAACTGTTCCTCTCGCGTGAACTCCCATTTGACCGGCCGGCCGGTCTTGAGTAGCGCCAGGACGCAGAGATCTTCAGTTACCATCTCCTGCTTGCCGCCGAAGCCGCCGCCCACCCGTTCGGTGAAAACGTGGACGTTGCCCTGATTGAGTCCAAAGATATGGCAAAGCTTCAGGCGCACGATGAACGGTCCCTGCGAGCTGGTGCGGACATGAATCCGGCCGTCCTCCCCCCTCCATGCGATCGAACCGTGCGTTTCCAGATGGACATGCTGAACCCGCGACGTCGAGTAGGTCATCTCGTGAACGGCGTCGGCTGCCTCGAAGCCATCCTTAACGCAGCCGATCTCGCCTTGGATTTCACAAAAGATATTACCCTTCGCCTCGCCCCCTTTATGGTGAAGAATCGGGGCATTCGGCGCCATCGCCAGTTCCGGGTCGAAAACCGCGGGCAGAACTTCGTAATCCACCCGCACTTCGCGGCAGGCAGCTTCGGCAATGGCTTCGCTTTCTGCAACGACCGCAACGACCCGCTGGCCCACGAAGCGAACGACGTTGTCGAGAACATAAGTGTCGTCGGGATCGACCAAATGGTCCTCATGAATAGCACTGCTGAAGAGGCGACGGGGAACATCTTCCCAAGTAAAAATCTGAACCACACCGGGGATAGCTTGCGCCGCCTTGGTGTCGATGCGTCGGATCCGCGCGTGGGCATGTGGCGAGCGCAGGACCTTCAGGTGTAGCAGGTTGTCTATCGCTACATCCATCGTGTAACGGGCTTTTCCCGTGACGATCGCAGGACCGAGTGGATTTCCCAGACCAGCCCCGCAAGCTTTCCCGGCGATATCCTCTTCTGTGTTCTTCCTGCCATGGAGAGCATCGTCGACGCTGCGATAACCGGTGCAGCGGCAAAGGTTGCCCTTCAGGTGAAATGGAAGGTCTTGCTTCTGCTCCTCAGAGAGGCTGGCGGACGTCATGATCATGCCCGCAGTGCAAAAGCCGCACTGGAACCCCTGCGCATCAAGAAACGCCTGCTGCATAGGATGCAAATCACCATTGCAAGAGAGGCCTTCGATCGTCGTGACCTCGCGATTCGCGGCGCGAAATGCCGGCACCAGGCAGCTATGCACCGGTTTCCCGTCCAGCCAGACCGTGCAGGCCCCGCAATCGCCGGCATCGCAGCCCTTCTTGACTCCGAACCAGCCAAGGCCGCGGACAAAAGTTCTCAAACACTGGCCGGGCTGAGGTTCGGCGTCGAAGAGTTTTCCGTTGATTGTGTATCTCATAAGAAAGGCTTCAGTTAGAAAGCTCTTGCCGAATCTGCTCGGCAAAATAGTAGGTCAGATGCTGGCGATGACGGGGCGAGCCATGGGCGTCGTCGAGGTAGAGGTCAAAAGGCGCCGCGTCGTCCAAGGCGTTCTCCAACGTTTCGGCGGACGGCACATTCTTAAAGCGCAGTTGGACAGGTCGCAGCGTGGAGGCCGTGACGGTCAAAAGAAATTCTCCGCGTTCCGGGCAGAGGGTGCCGATCAGCAAAACCTCCGAACGTCCTAAATGAGTCAGAGTGAAGCGGCGGAATGCATAGCTTTTCCTCAACGCGGAAGCGGGCAGAAAAATCGAACGCAATAGTTCGCCGGGACCGAGGACATTTGCGTGATCCCCCGTAACAAAGTCTACGATCGGCACTTGGTGGGGCGCCCCATTCCGCGGCCAGAGCGTGCAGATACCTTCCAGCGCTGCCGTAAGGGAAATCATCGGCCCGGCCGGCAGAGACATAACGATGTTTCCGCCGACGGTCGCTTCGTTCCAGATCTTGAAAGAAGCCAGAAACGCCCGGCAGCATTCCGAGAAAAGCGGCGCTGCCTTCCAATCGGCCGGCGCCTTGAAGCGATCGAGTTCTACCACCCGGCAAGTCGCGGCGATCTCCAATCCCTCCGGCGAGGCGGTCAGGGAGGGCCAATTCAATGATTCCAGGTCGATGAGCGTGTGCGTCGCAACTTGCGGCTCCGAGAATAACCAGGTCCCTCCCGCCAGCCAGGCGTACCCGCTTTCCCATTTTTTCACGGCGTTCGCATCGGCGGGCCGCAGGACTTCGGTGATGGTGTTTAGGTCCATAGATAAAGGCGTCTAAATCTCTAAGGCATTGGCCATTTCGGAGGCGCAGCGGTTGTGGGTTTCGATAACCGGTTTCATCTCCATCGTGACAACTTCACCGTCTCGCACGACAACTTTGCCGTTAATGACGGTAAATTTGGCGCTTTGCGGGGCGCAGAAGAGGGTGGCAGCGACCGGGTCGTGCAGCGCGCCGGCGTATCCGATGGTATGCAGATCCAGTGAGAAAAAGTCGGCGCATTTGCCAGGCTCGAGCGAACCGATGTCGGACCGTCCGAGCACGCTGGCGCCGCCCAACGTGGCGAGCTCTAGCGCCTCGCGCGCTGTCATCCATTCGTTGGCCCGGACCGGATGAGATTGCGAGAGCAGAAAGTATTTGCGCGGACCATCCGGTGGGAGCAAGCCGATTTGCAGCCGGGCTAGCAACATCGCTTGGCGAGCCTCCAACAGAATGTTCGAGGCGTCATTGCTGGCCGATCCATCCACGCCAAGACCGACCTTCACGCCGGCGGCCATATATTTCTTGATGGGCGCGATGCCGGACCCAAGACGCATATTCGAGCAGGGACAATGTGCCGCGCCACAACCGGTCTGGGCGAACTTCCTGATTTCATCGTCATCGACATGGATCGCATGCGCGAACCACACATCGTCACCCAGCCAGCCATGCGTCTCCATCCAATCGACGGGACGAAGCTGGTAACGCTCGAGTGTGTATCGTTCCTCGTCGCGGGTCTCGCAAAGGTGAGTGTGGAGTCTGACCTTGTATTGGCGGGCGAGCGCCGCAGAGTCGCGCAGTAGCGAGGTGGTGACTGAAAACGGAGAACACGGCGCAAGGACGACTTGGGTCATGGAACCTGGGGACGCGTCATGATAAGTCTGGATGACACGCTCGCTGTCCTTCAGGATAAACGCCTCGTCCTCTACGCAATCATCCGGTGGCAACCCGCCTTGGGATTGGCCGAGGGACATCGAGCCCCGGCTGGCGTGGAAGCGTACACCGAGATCCTTCGCGGCTTGGATTTGGCAATCCACGTTGTTCCCGTTTTTGAACAGATAAGTGTGATCGAAAACCGTCGTACAACCGGAAAGCGCGAGTTCAGCCAGGCCAATCAGCGTGCTGACGCGCGAGGCCTCCTCCGTTGTGCGTGCCCAGATCCGATATTGGGCCTGGAGCCAAGGGAATAGATTGTTGTTCTGCGCAGCGACCAGGTTGCGCGTGAGCGTCTGATTCAGGTGATGATGGGCATTGACGAACCCTGGGAGAACGATCTGTCCGGAAAGATCGAGCACCGTGTCGGCCTTGGCGGGAAGCTCTTCGTTCGGACCGACCTGCTTAATGAAACCGTCTTCGACGTAAACTCCAGCGTTCTTCAATTCCCGGCGTTGGCCGTCCATGGTGACCAGGATTTCGGCGTTCTTGGCAAGAAGTGTGGGCATCTGTGCGATCGCGATCTGGGGTGCCCGTCTTAGCTCAAGTACGAAAGGAGCACTCGGGAATTTTCTTTCGTTATCTCGGCAGGCTCGTTCAGATCTTTGAATTTCTGCCATATTATTCTGGAAGAGCTGCCCTGGCTTTTTGAGTATGGGGATTTCAAAGGATATGGGGATTTCAAAGGAGCATGGTGCGAAAAGGTGCGACCGAGGAGGAAACCTAGGTTTAGCATCCGCTAACATTTGAACATCAGCTAAGCCGCAAGAGTCATCGCCAAATCGCTTCTGCCCACTTCGGATTCCCAAGCGTTTTTCATCCAAGAGCTGAAATCGCCCGCTTCAGGCGATTTGCATCGCTCTTCTTTTGCGACATTTCGCAGATTCTTTCGGTCGTGAGAGCCTTTTTAACGAGGGTTTTCCGCTACCACTTGCGTCAGAGGAGACGCTGGACGAGCGTTGCCACAAGAATGTCAATTCTCAAGCGAGTCGAATTTTCAAGAGGTCTTCGTCCCGATTCTCCGCGTTTCGTCCTGATGATCGAAATCCCGGATAGCGTGGCTGACGAACTTAACGCCAGAAAAGTCAGCCTAGAAACGAGAGCCTACGAAGTAGCCCTTGAAACCACGAGCGCCGATCGTTCGAACAAACCTGATTATCAAATGAGCTTGATGTCTTGTACCCCGGGAAAGGTAAAAAATCTTGACTCACTTGGCGAACCTAGTTTGCTGGCTCCCGACGCCTGCCGCGCTTGGGTCATTAAAAGGCCATCCCCGTTTCAAGAGCTTCTTGATAAAGGTTGGCAATCAAGACAAAAAAATCCGGGGCCCAAGAGTTAAAGAAATAACGCTTTCGCTTCTCGCCAGGCGCTCGTTCTCCCAAGAAACCCGGCGTCGCATGCCCAAAGCCTGGAGGGGAGCCGGTTTACAAGATGGCAGCTCTATCGGTTGCTAGCAGGCGGCTCCCGGGAATGACCCAACGCCATGTTTTGCCCATCGCGTTTATTCTGTTGCGGATACAACCGGCCCATAGAACTGCCGCACGTCGAGACGTTCCCGGGAGCCGCCTGCTGCTAACCGATAGAGCTGCCATGCTACAAAGCGGCCTGCCCGACGAAACGTCCCGGAGCCTAAGCGACGGGGCGAAGTCTGGCTCCCCTCCAGGCGTCGGGCCAATAACCCACGTCAGCGATCGCGCTGGAGCGTTGTCCCTGGAGAAGAAGGCAAGTGAAGGAAACAAAATACTCAAGATGAATCCAGAAGTGGACAATCGCGCGGATTTTTCCTAAAAGGTATTCGCGGTATGACCACGGACGAAGTTTTGGATGCGTTGGGCCGGTACAAGAAGGATTCAAACGATAGCGATCGTCAAACAGCGACAAAGCTGGGTATCACGAACCCAATTTTAGAGGATTGGCTGAGTGGTAAGACTCGGCCTCAGAAATCTACACTCGCGAGGCTAGCGGGTTTCCTTAGGCGAGTCGGCTATTTGTAGAACGCGCCGGCGCTCCTTACGGCACCTCCAACCCCGCGGTCGCCGGGTGCAATTCAGGGAGGGCGCGCTGCCTGTCCGACGTAGCCCGTGATTTTACGTTCATTTCTTATTCGGCTAGGCGAAGTCGGATCCCCGCGCCCGCGAATCGGTCTACGTCACAAACCTAGTTAAACGCCGGATTCTGGTTTGTTCTGGGGCTTCGTTAAGACGGATCGCGAGGACGCGATCCCTCCCAGTCGCCGGGCTTGTGAGCGGTGGGAAAGTTGCTAAGCTGCGGTGCGCCTTGAGAGATAAGCTTTCCTTGCTATTTGATAAATCTGATCGAGGTTCGAGGCCTTCGATTGTTCTCAGTTGATTGCCGGTGGATTTTCAATAGGCGAGCGCCTCATTGGTGGTTCGAAACCCGACGCTCGGGAACGGCTCCGTGACTACCTTCGAAAATATTATGAAATTATACGTAGGTAATCTCTCCTTCTCTACGAACGAAAGCTCATTGCGCGACCTGTTCTCACCTCACGGCACCGTCACTGAGGTTCATATTGTGACCGATCGCATGAGCGGCAAATCCCGGGGTTTTGCATTCGTCACTATGGGAAATCGTCACGAAGGCCAAGCTGCTATCACTGCGTTGGAAGGTCATTCCATCGACGGCCGCAATCTAACTGTGAGTGAGGCGCGTCCGAAGAACGACGACCGCACAAGCGGTACTTTTGAACGTCGCCGCCACTAAGTTCGGAACACCTATTTAGGTACGGTTTTCTTTTATGAAACCAGGAAGAATGGATTCTCACGAGGCAAACGGCTGCGCTCAAGAGCTATGGGGGGAATTAATCGGCATTGATGATAGAACTGACCAGGAGCGGACTTTTACGATTTACAAGCGCAGCGGTAGTCTTCTGGTTGTAAGTGATACAGGATGCGAGCGTCTGGTTGGCCCCGACCACGGCTTGAGCAAAACGCGTATTTTTCAGGAGGTGATGTACCAGTTCCGCGTACATGCCGTACGGCCCAAACCCTCCTTGTATCCCCTGGCCGACTGAGCCAATGCCTGAGGCGCTCTATTTTCAAATCACGCTAGAGCCTCATCTCAAACGTTCCGGTCTGGCGACCGGAAGAAAGATTCTTTTTCTGGCTGAAGTCCCGGTAAACCTTGCCAAAGAGGCCTCGGGAGCGCCGGAAGACGACCGCATGGTTTTTGAAGCGGCCGAAAGACTAGCGGGGAACCTGACGTGCATGGCCATGACAGGTGAATCCTCTCAACCAGGCGAAGACGAAATGCGGGTCTCCTTCCGTTCAACGTCCGGAATGTCCGATGATGCGAAGGAACGCCATCCGGATGCGGAGAAAGACGGCGTGCGAATATGGCTGGTTGGCGCGCGTCCGGTTTGACCGCTGTGTCCTACGCGGCAAGATACTATCTATATTTTTTCGGAGTTCGTTAACAAGCATCAGTTGAAGGACTAAACAGTCTACTGATTATGACATCCATTCACGCAACTGTCCTTTCGACAGAGAGATTTCGCGAGCTATATCGCGTCATTGTCCAGTTGGTTCCTTCCGAGTTTGTTGGTCCGTTCGAAAGGCTGAGATTCAAGAAAAATCCCTACTGCGGCTCGTTTGGTACTTCTGTAGACAAAAGCTGGTTGACGCTTGATTACCGCAAAGACCCCGGCTTCAAGGCTGGTGAAGCGTTTCCGCTGCGGAGAACAGATTAGGAGTCAGGAGGCGGAGACGTGAAAAGTGAAAAGTGATAGGTGAAAAGTAAGATGCCGTGATCGCACGGAGCGCTCGCGTCGAGCAGACACCCTTTTACCTTTCACTTATCACCTTTCACTTTTCACCGTTCCCCCTCCTAGCTCCTGGATTCTAGCTCCTGGCTCCTGAACTGATTACTGACTTACTGGTTACTGGTTACTGATTACTGATTACTGATTACTGATGTCTAAGCTGCTCCGTGCAGACCCGGCTCAAGGTCTTTACGAATTTAGAGACGACACCAGACTCAAGTCCGTTCTTCTTCCAGACAGCCCCCAGCGGTATTCTGATAGGTTTGGCCGCCACCAAATCTCTAAAAACAACGTCGCGGGCTGGAAACTTTTTGACCGGTTCGCTGACAAGTGCGACGCCAAGGCCCGCGGCCACAAAGGCCAGAGCGCTCCCTACCCCGTCCGCCTCCCTCACAATGCGTGGAATAAATCCGGACCGTTGACAGACGGTGTGCAGCCAATCGCCGTACGCGGGGTAAATCCGATTTAGGCCAATGAAGGGTTGCTCTTTTAGAATTGGTAACCGGATCTCCGGCTGGCCAGCTTGCGGATGTGATTTTGGCAGGGCCACAGAGACTCGGTGCTCTATCAGCAACTCAGCGCTCAACAACTCAAGGATCGGCCGATCACTGAGGACTAGAATGCCGACCGCGATGCGTCCGTCAAGCAATGCCCGTTCTTGTTTTATCGCGTCCATGTCCACACAATCGATGATGATCCCCGGCGACTCCTTGTGCCAACGCTCTAGCGCCTGACCTAGGAAGTCGTGGGTGAGCGCCGCCATATGGCCGACGGTTAGCTCCCCGATCTCCCCTCTATTGATTCGCTGCGCTTTTTTTACTGCCTGATCACAGGCTTCCAAGATCCCGCGCGCATCAATCAAGAACGCTTTTCCAGCAGCCGTCAATGCAACGCCTTTTCGCTCGCGTTCGAACAAGTTAATCCCGAGTTCGCCCTCAAGGTCCTGGATCTGTTTGCTGAAGGGCGGCTGCGACACATTGAGCCGGCCAGCCGCATGGGTAAAATTTAACTCCTCAGCAGCAGCGACAAAGTATTCCAGGTGACGCAGTTTCATTCGCAACGGGCTCGGCTCGCCCGTATCTGGGCCACCGCATTTGTGCGATACGTGGATCAACCCGAGCAAGAAAAGATCCTTTTAAGGACCATACGGTCCGCTATACCGGAAAGCAACGGGGAACACTTCGAAAAGAGTATTGGGAAACCGGCTCATCCGGAGCCACTTGGATCTCGGCGAGGTACGTCACAAGCAGGACTCCAAATATGGAAAATGATAACGTTGAACTTCTCCGATTGGGCCGGAGGATCCAGACGGAACGCAAGCTTCTTGGGCTTACCCAAGACGGCTTTGCCAAGGATTGCGGACTAAACCGGAGTCACTTTGGGGGAATCGAGCGAGGTGAACGAAATCCCACTTTCCTGATCCTCTGCAAAATTTGTAGCCAACTACGCTGCGATGTGGCCCAGGTAACGCAGGGCATTCCGCGGTTGTCTTATATCCGCGATTCTAAACCGCGGTGAATCAGGTCCAACCCATCTCCTTGGCCGTGTTTAGTAGAATCTGTTTGAGCTGTTCGCCTACCGAAAACCGTTGACAGCTGAGTTCTATAGAATCAGTAACCTTCATCCCCCCCGGATGCCGTTCGCTGGCCGCTTTCCAGTCCATCAGCATTTCAACGAGATCGAGAAGTGACATCCCGACAATCCCGTTTGCATAATGTTCTGGATGATGGGGGTTGTGGAGATAGTGATGCTCGAGCGCCACTTTCAAGTCCACTAACGATTGTTTGTACTCTTCACCCTCGTAGGTAATAACCGCGAGTCGATTGCCGACCGAGTCAAAAATTGCTTTCTCAGGTTGTTCCAATTTGGAGGCGTCGTGTTTCGATCCGCGCTCTAAAAGCCTAATGGCGCACTGACCCAGGAGAAACCGAACCCGGTTGACATGCAAGGTCGTGTCTATCGTACTATCGTAATCCATGGGCCAGCGTGGCAACACCCTTCACTAACCGTCTTACCTTAAAGATGCCGCCGTTCTTGATCTTCTCGCTACAGCCTCTAACGCGGTAACGTTTGTTTGGATTCCCTGCGCTAGATTCACTGGAATCCCGTCAATCCTATTGCCCGAGCTCGATCTCGACCAATACTCTTTTGGAAGAGCTAAACGTCTAAAATGATATGGGAGATTGCGATAAAGTAGGGCGAGATTCATCACGTCGGCTGTGACGACGAGATCTCTCAAGAGGAGCCATTCTTTTGAGGCGATTAGTAAATTTGTCCTGCCGAATAATCAACCAGCACCATGTTTCCACAAATTCCCTTCCAGCGAGTCAATTGGCTCGTGAGCTCATTTCTGATCGGGACGTTGTTCCTTTCGATCACGGCCGTGCCAGTGTACCTCTGGTTCTTTGGCATCGATCGATTTCAGATCGCGCTTTTCTTCGCGATGCTGGCTGCTTGCGGATTCTCTGTCACCCTAGGGTACCATCGGCTGTTTTCTCATTTAACTTTCCAGGCTCACTGGATTGTACGGCTCTTTACGGTCATCTTCGGCGCTGGTGCATTTGAGAATTCCGTGCTTCTTTGGGCCTGCGAACATCGCAGCCATCACAAGCATGTGGACCACGATGACGATCCTTATTGTATCACCAAAGGTCTCTTTTATGCCCACATGGGCTGGCTGATGTTCAAGCTCAAGCCGGAACCGTGTTTCGATAATGTGGCTGATCTCAAAAAGGATCCACTCTTGGTATGGCAGGATCGCTACATTCATTTGATTGCAGTGCTCGTTGCTTTCGCGCTTCCGGCCAGTATCGGTTTTTTGTGGGGAGGCTGGAAAGCAGCTCTCGGCGCTTTCCTGATCGGCGGCGTATTACGGGTTGTGGTGCTGCAACACGCTACCTTTTGCATCAATTCCCTCTGTCATTACATCGGCGCCCAACCCTATTCTTCAAGGTGCAGCGCCCGCGATTCCTGGCTCCTGGCGATCGTTACTTTCGGTGAAGGTTATCATAACTATCATCACGAGTTTCAGCACGATTACCGGAACGGAGTTAAACCCTGGCAGATCGATCCGACGAAATGGATCATCTGGGTCCTTTCCAAGATCGGCCTGGTCCGTAACCTGCGCCGAGTCCCCACCGAAAAGATCGTATTAGCAGAACTCGCCGAAGCGAAGTCTCGACTCGAGGCGACGCTAGCCAACCCAGCTCTCACCGAAGCCTGTGCGACTTATCTTGCCAGTGCTTATCAGAGCCTACTTGAAACCGCTCAATGGTGGAACCAGCGTAAATCCGAGCAGTTCGAAGTGACTCGCGAAATGCTCGCCAGCCTTCGTAACCAAATTCGGGTAGCAACGAGTGCTCTGCGGATACAGGGCTTACGTCAACGTCAACCAACTTAGGGCCGGTAGGGTACTACCCTCGGCTCGATCGCAAATCTTGATCGTCAAGACTGCGGTTTCTTTTGGGGAGCGTTCCCCTATACCTGTCGCGCCGTACTGCCGCGGTCGCGGGAGAAGGCGGATGGTTAGCCCGGCGGTTGACACAAGAACGTCTCTCAGAAAGACATTTATGAACAAGACAGATAAACTTAACAGAGCCGTCGACGATGCGATGGATCAGGTAGCCGACGCGCTGGAAAACGTAAAGGCGCACGCGATCTCTACCGCAGATGAAATCGGGCGGGCAACCCGAAGAACCATGCATAGCGCGCAGGGAGCGACCGAGGAAGCGTGGGACGACGCCGCATCAACCGCCAAAGTCCTGCGCTCCCGGGTTGAGTTATTCCTGCAAGAACAGCCGTTACATACCATTGTCTTAGCACTGGCGACTGGCTTTCTGCTCAGTCTGGTTCTTCTGTTTTTCCGCTTCAACCGTAAAGAACCATCCACGCTGAAGCCAACCGGACCTTCCTCGGACTAGCGCATTTGCGTGGGATCAATCAGGCAGTCGGGCTGCTAACCATGAAATGGTTTAAGAGAACAGCCCAGGGCTTTAGCCCTGGGTGGGGCAACACCCCAAAATCGCCCTGAAAGTGGCGACCGACTGTGGTGATTACTGAATTACTGATTACTTCCGTCTCTTTGTTAGTCTCGATTCCAGCCCGAGAAAACAGATGTCACGCTGACAACGAAAAAGAATAGACTCAGTAAGCCGAGTGCCGTCAACGCAACCAGCGTTGCCAATAACGACTGGAGGAACCCTACCATCCTCGACCACAAAGTCTGGCTTTTTGCTTCGTTCTCTATCTGACCCCCCTCGATCTCTAATCCCTCAGTCTTTGACTGAGTTTTGCGCCATTTTATCTTCGTCAGCTAGTTTACTAAACTAACATAGCGAAGCTCGCCCGATTCCGCTGCCTTCTCACTATACTCTTATCGATGCGTTACTGTCGTCTTCTTGGTATGGTGACCTAGTCTCCTGTCCCATAAATAACCTGGCTTTCGCCGTCGGTTAGTTGGTTGTTTCTCAAACAATTTCTGGATATCGGAAGGGGTTTCTCGACGGACCTGTTAATCTATGCGATTGTGTCCGAAGATTGCAGTAGCGAATCATCTCAATCCGGCAAAAGCGTGAAAGCTGATCGCACACAGACCGATGCAGGCCGCCAATATCAAGCAGATAGCTTTTCTCGGAGATCACCTTCCACGTCAGTGCGGCATTGCCACGTTCACCACTGACATTTGTGACGCCATTGCGACCGAGTTTCCGAAATGTCAGTGCATCGTAGGTGCGGTCAATGATCGCCCCGAAGGTTACGACTATCCGGATCGCATCCGATTTGAGATCGACGAAAAGGAACTCGATTCCTATCGCCGCGCCGCCGATTTCCTCAATGTCAACAATGTCGAAATAATCTTGGTTCAGCACGAATTTGGCATCTACGGCGGGCCGGCCGGGAGCCATCTTCTGGCTCTTTTGCGCGACGTACGCATGCCGGTAATAACCACCTTGCACACGATTCTACGCGAACCAAATCCCGATCAACAGGCGTTGATGAGACAACTCGACGCACTCTCGAGCCGCTTCATTGTGATGGCCGAGCGAGGCAAAGGCTTTCTTCAGGAGATCTATGGCGTAGCGCCCGAAAAGGTCGACGTGATTCCGCATGGCATACCCGACATGCCCTTCATCGATCCTAACTTCAACAAGGATCAGTTTGGCGTGGAGGGCAAAACGGTGCTGCTAACGTTCGGCCTGCTATCACCAAACAAAGGCATCGAGCACGTCATCGAAGCCCTACCATCGATTCTGCAGGAGCATCCTAATGTAGTGTATATCATTCTCGGCGCGACCCATCCTAACGTTATCGCGCGCGAAGGTGAGTCGTATCGACTCAGGCTTGAGCGCCTCGCGGAAGATCGCGGTGTGGCGTCTCACGTAATCTTTTATAATCGTTTTGTTACCCTAGAAGAATTGAAAGAATTTATCGGTGCTGCCGACATCTACATCACTCCTTATCTGAACGAATCGCAAATTACCTCCGGTACGCTCGCTTACACTTTCGGCGCTGGCAAAGCAGTCATCTCCACACCGTATTGGCACGCGAAGGAACTACTAGCAGACGAACGCGGCATCCTGGTCCCATTTGCCAACCCCAACGCCATCGCTGCAGGGGTGAAGCGGTTTCTGTCCGATCCGGTCCTAATGACCGCTACGCGAAAAAAGGCATGGAAACTGGGTCGGGAAATGATCTGGCCGGTGGTCGCGAAACTGCACATGGAAAGCTTCGAACGCGCTCGGGCGAGTTTGAGCGTACGGCCGCGCAAAGCTTTCGCCGCTCGAACCCTGGACAATCGCCCCTACGAGTTGCCTCCGCTGAAACTAGATCACCTGTTTCAAATGACGGACAACACCGGGATTTTTCAGCATGCCATCTTCAACGTGCCGAATTTCGCGGAAGGCTACTGTACTGACGATAACGCCCGCGCTTTCATCCTCACGCTGCTATTGGAGGACACAACGAGTCTCGCGACTCAGCGCCAATTCGAACGCCTGACCAGTATCTATCTCGCGTTCTTATGGCACGCTTTTGATCAAGAAACCTGTCGCTTTCGCAATTTCATGAGCCACCAGCGACAGTGGCTGGAACTAGCGGGCTCGGAAGACAGCCACGCCCGCGCGCTTTGGGCCGTTGGCACGGCCCTTGGTCGCTCAAAGAATGAAGGGCACCGTAATCTGTGCGCACTCTTGTTCCAACGCGGACTACCGACAGTCGAGAATTTTACCTCTCCTAGAGCATGGGCGTTCGCTCTACTTGCGATTCACGAATATCTGCGAGCCTTCTCCGGTGACCGAAATGCAAATCTGCTGCGTGAAATTCTCACCAATCGCCTGGTCGAACTGTTTCGCACCAATTCTTCGAAAGATTGGATGTGGTTTGAGCCGGTAGTGACTTACGACAATGCGAGACTTTCGCAGGCGGTGATACTCAGTGGATACTGGACTTCCCGCGGCGATGTCGTCGAAATTGGATTGCAATCGCTTCGCTGGTTAGTAGAGCAGCAAAAGGCTGATGGGGATCATTTCGCGCCGATCGGCAGTAACGGTTTCTGGACCCGCGGCAACGAATGTGCTCGCTTTGATCAGCAACCACTGGAAGCCTACGCCATGATCGCCGCGTGTGTTGAAGCCTGCTCGCTTACCCGCGACTTGACTTGGCAACGGGCTGCACGTCGCTGCTTCGAATGGTTCCTCGGTCGCAACGATCTGGGAGAGTCACTTTACGATTCGAGCACCGGCGGTTGTTGCGATGCTTTGCATTCCGATCGCGTTAATCAAAATCAAGGCGCTGAATCCACTCTCGCTTTCCACCTAGCGTTGGGCGAGATGACTCGAGCAGAAGCAGTGCTCGCTGGAGAAATCAAAAGGTCAGGAACAATTTGAACATTACTGTTAGCTCGATCGATCTTCGACCCAGCAGCGATCGGATGCTGAATCGGCCGTTCATTCCCGCCAGCCCAGACCAGGTCAGCAATATCATTGAACGCGTCCTCTCTTTTTCCGATGCGGAGGTCGAGGCTCAGCTAGGTTGCTTACGCGACGAATTCGCTCACCGACACCCAGATCTGGAAAGATCGTGGTTGCGACAGTTCGAGAAAGTAGCGGCCTATTTTTCGAATGATGCATTTCTTCAAACGAGTCGACGGCTTTTAATTGGCGCATTCTTTACAGGAGAATATGCGGTCGAATCCGCGGCGTTGCTCAATCCATCAATCGTTCCGCATCCGAACCAGACAGATCTCGGACCAGAAGATCTGCGCTTCATCTTGACTCTTCGGGCTATCGGCGAGGGCCATATCTCCTCGATCGAGTTTCGCAGTGGCGTCGTCCGGCAAAATCACTCGATCGAGGTGGACAATGCAGCGGGTCTGGTAACCGCACCAGACATCGAGACCGACCCCACTTTTTCCAGGAATATCTTTCTGCACAAGTTGCAAGAAAAAGGCTTGGAGAACAATTGGTCGAGATCGGTGATGAATCGGCTGGGCGCCACCTTCACACGAACCGAATTGGATGAGTCGTTAGGGCGCGCAGCTCACGAGACTCAGCGTCATAATGAAGACGTCAAGAGAGCGATCGAATGCCTACATTGGCTCGTAAATTCGAACTACGAGCTCAATTTCAGTTTATCAACTCCCCTCTCCCAACGCGTCATCTTCCCAGTGTCGCTGAATGAGAGCCATGGTATGGAAGACGCTCGCTTTGTCCGCTTTGTCGATGAAGACGACCGCGCGACGTATTACGCGACCTATACCGCCTACGACGGGCGCGTCATCCTGCCACAGCTCATTGAAACCAACGATTTTCTTCGCTTTCGCATCCGTACCCTAACCGGTCCGGCGATCCAGAACAAAGGGATGGCCTTGTTCCCGAGGCGCATTGACGGACGCTATGCGATGCTTTCGCGATACGATGACGAGAACCTTTACCTGATGCTCTCAGATGACCTGTATTTCTGGAGCGATCCCCAGCTTCTGGTACGACCGTCGCAACCCTGGGAATTCGTAAAGATAGGGAACTGCGGGTCGCCTATCGAAACCGACGCGGGCTGGCTGGTTCTGACTCACGGCGTCGGCCCGATGCGCAAATATTGCATCGGCGCCCTACTTCTGGATCTAGAGAATCCTTTGAAGGTGATCGGCCGCCTCAATGAACCACTTCTGAAGCCGGCGGCCGAACGGACGAATGGGTACGTGCCTAACGTCGTTTACACCTGCGGCGCATTAATCCACGGCGGTCGATTGATTCTGCCGTACGGTTTGAATGATACCGTAACCAAAATCGTAACCATCGATTTAGAGACGCTCCTGGCGGCTCTAATTAAGTAGCAACAAAATCGTTCTCGTCCTTTGTCGTCCCGACTTCGCTCATTAAATGTAACTGGCAACCAAGGGAGCAAAAGCTTCGTCGGGCAGGCTGTGCTCGTCCTCGAAAGGTTGGTACGGAGTGGCGTCGAATTTGCAAATAGGTCCGAAACTGGATTTTTGTCCCGAAGGGACTGTAGGACTCAGCCTGGGGTTTTGACCCCAGGATAGGTTAACATCGCGAGCCGCCCTGAAGGGGCAAGAGATATTCGGTCGAGAATTTCCTTCGTTTAAACCCGTGATAGCAACCGCTCTTCCGCCCCGTTGGGGCGGGCCCTTTTTTTGTTGAATTCCCGGGGTTAAAACCCCGGGCTGAGTCCTGGAGTCCCTTCGGGACAAGAATCCAGTTTGGCACCTGTCCGCAAACAGATCCTATGCCATCTTGGGAAAGCATGAACAACCCTTCGTAAAAAGTATGGGAGAACCCAATGAACCGGGACCACCCTCATGGTGTTTCCGAAGCTAAACCCCTCCCCAACCGATGATCCAAGAGACCATAGAGCATCATAGAAAAGCGGCGGAGCACTATGCACAGGCCGTACACCATAACAAAGAAGCGGCTAACGATCACGCCAGCGGCAACCCTGCAAAAGCTAGACATCACGCCCATCTCGCACTGGGACACCACTTGCGTGCTACCTATCATGCGGAAGAAGCGGCCAAATATCCCGCAGAAACGGATGGTTCCTACTAACTACGGTGGTAATTTAAGTGAAGCAAAATAGGCTGATTAGGATTTTAAAATTGGTCGTGATTTTAGTATTGGGAATCACAGTAATCTATTGCAGCAGATTGATAATTTTGTCGCTGCCTTAGTCACGAGCGAGGCGTATCTAAAGGTTCAGTAAGTATCCTCTTAACTCTTCGCTTCAGGGCCTCATTATCTTGGAGCCGGCCCAAAGGACCATTTGATTCCCTTGCCCTCGGTCAAAACTTCCGTCAAGCCGAGACCATGACTTCTGCAATGGTGTTCTCGCCAGGATAAATCCACACTAAGATTCTCTCATCAGTTTTGTCCGTGATCAGATCAGCAGGCGCCACTCGGTGGCGATAGGCAATCACCCGCAGAGCACCCTCTGAACTCAAACAGTCCGTTCTGGCTCCGTCACTAAATTGGATGGCATATCTCAAAGGGAAGCGGACGGCAGACGGTTCTGGTTAGATTTTGCTTCCGATCGACGAGATGCCCGGTATAGATGAGTTTTGGAGGCCATGGGATTCATACTGATCCGCAATGACCCATTCGCCGGAAATTGCGCCCCAGCAGAAATCAAATTGCCGGGTTTGGAACTACTCGCCGTATGTGGCGGTGCCATCAAACGCGGACGCCTTCTATCAGGTAAGAGTTTCAATTTGTCAATTCGTTATGCCATAATTCACAAACGATGTGCAACCCAGCAAACTCAAGCGCCGCATCTTCCTAACAATTGTTCGCGCGGGCGTTCAACCGTTCAACCTTATCTAACTGTCGGCAGAGAATTCCTTCGTGTTCGCAGTCAAAAGGGTCGAATGTCACGACGAAAGCGAGGTTTTGAGCAAGCACACCACTTATCCCAAGTCCGTCTCGGGATGTCCGGGAAACAGCAGCCGCTTCCTGAGTCTGAGAGCGGAGCAAGAGATAAAATTGGCAACCTAAGGAATATATGAGCACGAACGAATCAGTCTATCCGCGTTGGGAGCGCGAAGACCGGGTGACCCGGTTTTTCATTGGTCCTTCCTTGCCGATTTACCAAGTTGAGGAAATCAAACTGATCGGAGGATCGATGTTCCTCGCGTCCGCGTCGGACAAATCGAATTTAGTTGGTCAATTCGAATCCGAGAGAAATGCCAAAGAAGCGTGCAAACGGGACTTTGCGGACAAGAGCATTGACCCGGCAGCGGAGATAGTCGGATGGGGGCTAAATCCGCGTCAAAAGCGCCGGTAGGCGCTATAACGGAAAGCAACGGGGAACGCTTCGAAAAGAGTATTGGGAAACCTACTCACCCACGCCGACTTAGCTCTCAGCAGGTTTCGTGAAAAATACGATTTCAAACATGGCAAATGACAACGTCGAACTCCTTCGATTGGGGCTGAGAATCCAAGCGGAACGCAAGCTTCTTGGGTTTACCCAAAACGGCTTCGCCAGGGATTGTGGACTAAACAGGAGTCACTTTTCTGGAATCGAGCGAGGCGAACGAAATCTGACTTTCGTGGTGCTCTGCAAAATCTGTAAACAGCTACGGTGCGATATCGCCAACGTGACCCGCGGCATTCCGCGGTCGTCTTTTTTTCGCGACCTATAACCGTGGTGGTCACGAGTTTCAGCACGACTACCGGAATGGAGTGAAACCCTGGCAGATCGATCCGACGAAATGGATCATCTGGATCCTTTCCAAGATCGGCCTCATCAGCAACCTTCGCCGAGTCCCGACCGAAAAGATCGTACTAGCGGAACTCGCCGAAGCGAAGCTTCGAGGTAACGCTCGCCAGCCCAGCTCTCACCGAAGCCAATGCGACTTACATCGCAAACGCCTATCAGACCCTGCTAGAAAGCGCTCAACACTGGACCCAGCGCAAAGCCGGGCAGCTCGAAGTGACCCGCGAAATGCTCGCTAACCTTCGTAACGAAATTCGCGTCGCCACGAGCGCCCTGCGGATGCCGGGCTTGCGCCGGCGTCAGCCAGCCTAACGGCATCGGAATCGTTCTTACGTTTCCCATACCCGATGGGCACGGTAACGCGTCGAGAACAGTATAGGAGATTCTGATCGGGCGGTCCGATGCTTAGTTTATCAGAGGTTTGCTCTGCAGTGGACCCGACCAGATCGAGCTGATAGGTGGAGGCGAAAATTGAACCGTTTAACAAAAATCATTATTAAGCCGATATCCGCCGCCTACAAGCTTCTGGTTCTGCCTTTGCTTCGAAGGCACCCCACGTTGCTTGGCGGCGGAAGGTACTACTATCGGCTCGGTCGAAAATCTTGATAACATCGGGCAATGGAGCGGTGTTCCAGGTAGCTCTTGTCATACGCGGAGGCAACGATAACGCATCAAAAAGAGTATGCGCGTGAACAATAGACCCGGGGCGAGATTCAGCGTGTCGGTATGCCGCAGTCTTCAAACTTGACTGAGGTCACGACGTAGAAGTCCAGCAAATGATCGCCATTGACGAAAAAGAACTCCGGAAGCACTGGACGCAGATTGCACGGGTCAAAGACATGAACAACGGCATTTTACAATGGTGTGGATGTTGCCAGGAGAGGGAGATCGCATGATCCCTTGGCAAGAATATCCGCGACAGCATGCCGCGCCGGAATACTCTCACGCGATGCCGAATGGTTTCTACCTCGGCGGACACAGTGGAGGACTGGAGCGGTGCAGTCATGACGGAAGCAGATGGGTTGCCGCTGAACCGTCCAGATACGGCTTCTGCGTTTGGGGATACGACTACGATACGCCCGAGGTTGCTCGGCTCGGTGTGAATCTTTCTGGGCGCGAAGTCGAACATCTCGCCGATCTTTTTCTCGCGATGCAGGAAGTAGCGTTAAAGGCAGAAGACGCGGCTCCAAAGACTATTGGATCGCCAACTACCTACTAGCGATTCTAGGCTTAGTTAAGGCTGGCATACAGCGAACCCTTCCTTTGGCTGGCGGTTTGGCCGAGTCCCGTTGTACTCCGCCTCCAAGATTTGGGCGAACCCAGGAGTTCAAAACTAACTGCCCGACTACCAATTGGCAGTTCACCGCCTACAATGGCAACAAGGGGTATCAAGTTTTGTGCTGGGTCATACCGGCGCCTACCCAGTGAACGTGCCGTCGAGAAACTGTCGGAAAGTGGCGGGATCGGATATCCTGAATCGGGCTTGGGTGGGTCCGATGCCTACCTTGATGGTCAGCAAGCGCGGTCTACTGAGTTCAAACATGCTCTCGTCGGCGAGGTCATCGCCGGCACAGAGGGCTAATTCGTAATTATTGTTTTGTTCGAGCACCCGGGCAACGGCGGCCCCTTTGTTATTTTCTGCCGCCGTCACTTCCACCATCCTCTTTCCGTGACGCACTTTAATCGGGTAGTTGGCGGTCAATGCGGATAATTCTTCCGTTAGCTGTTTCGCTTTCCAGGCACCGAAGTCTTCGTCGGCTTTCCGGTAGTGCCAAACGATCGACGCATGTTTCTCCTCGATCGTACTGCCCGGAGTTGCCTGTTCGTAAAGTCGCAGGATCGTCAGAAGCTCCTCTTTCCAGGCGTAATTAACGTTGCGGTCCAATCTTTCCCACTCCTTCTTGCCTGGCCCCCGCAAGCTGGCGCCGTGCTCGGCGATGAGCCGGAAAGGATGGCCGCCGAGAAATGCTTCCATTTCCTCCTGAGAACGGCCGCTGATGACGATAACATCCACGTTCGGCTGCTGGCCGAGGCGGTGCAGCAAAGTTTCAACGCCGGCAGTCGGCCTCGCCGCCCAGGGGTCACGTTCGATTTCGCGCAGCGTGCCGTCGTAGTCCAGGAAGAGAGCGATCCGTTTACCGGCCGAGACAGCCTGTCTGACTTGCTCGCGCACCTCTCTGATATCCGCCTCCACCGTGCGAGCATCGCTGATTGGGCCCGACATCAGGTCGTCAATGAAAGAACGCGCCCAGTGTCGGGCATCGTAACGCATGACGCGTTCCCGCATCGGCAGAATACGGTTTCGTTTTTCCTCCGTGGGCAGAGCCAGGGCGTCAGTCAGGGTTTCGGCCACAGCCGCGGAGTCATAAGGATTGACGAGGATGGCGTTGAAGAGTTCCTCGGCGGCGCCGGCAAACTCGCTCAAAATCAGTAGTCCGGCGTTTTCTCGCTGGCAGGCTATAAACTCTTTGGCCACCAGGTTCATGCCATCAATCAGCGGCGTCACCAGCGCGATATCAGCCAAGGCATACAATGCACACAGGTCGACAAAAGGGATCGAGCCGTGGATGAAATGGATCGGACTGTTAAGCAGCGTGGCGTATTTGCCATTTAGCTGGCCGACCCGCGATTCGACTTCCTTTACCAAACGCTGGTATTCTTCGATCCCTTCGCGCGAAGGCACACTCACGAAGATGAAACGGATTGCATCGGTCTTGTCCGAACCGCTCAGGAAATTGTCGATGGCCTCTAGGCGGCGCAGAATGCCTTTGGTGTAATCCATGCGCTCGACCGAAACGACCAGCCGTTTGCCTTCGTGTGCCAGGCGGAACTCCTCCCGACGCCGATGAAACTCTTTCGAATCAAGCGTTTGCTCAAACTTAGGCGCGTTAATCCCGATCGGATAAACGCCTAATGCGGTACTGCGTCCTCCGCTCGGGATGCGCGTGAGCTCCGTTTCGATGTCTAAGAGCCGTTGGACGCTGCTGCAGAAATGCCGCAAATATCCGAAGGCATGAAACCCAATCCTGTCCGCTCCCAGCAGTCCCGCAACCAGTTCGCGTCGGCGCGGATGACAGCGGAATATCTCATAGGCGGGAAAGGGCGTATGCAAGAAAAATCCAATTTTGAGGTTGGGAGCCGCAGCTCTCAGCATCGCGGGAAGAAGCATGAGCTGGTAATCATGCACCCAGACCAAATCGCCCTCGTGCACGGTCTCGAGCACCTTTTCAGCGAAGGTCCGGTTTACGTTCTGGTAATGTTGCCACCAGGCAGGTTCGTAACGCAGATAACTGGGCAGGTAATGCAGCAATGGCCAGATGCTTGAATTGGAAAAACCCTCGTAGAATGCGGTAGCTTCTTCTTGGCTGAGAAACACCGCGATGCAGTCGTGTTCTTCGGCCAGCTTCCGCGCGATTTCCTGTCGCCGGCTTTCTTCGGGAAAAGCAGCACCCGGCCAACCAATCCACTTAGTCTCGTATTGTCCCTCGGGAAGTCCTTCCAGCGCAGCCACGAGCCCACCGGAAGATCTGATGACTCGATCCTCTTCCACGGTAACCGGCAATCGATTAGAGACGTTGATGAGAGTGTTAGGCATCGGGTTCCGGGGATGCGAAAAGTTTTTTCGTTCAGTTCCGGAAAAGTTGATGTGCAAGCTCAGCGGCGCGATCCCAACTCGTTATTGAACTGTTTGGAGCGGATGATTAGAACCGCGTGTCGCGGCGCAGACTTCCTTTAAGGTAGTCACGAACTTAGAGACGACTTCTGAATACAGCCCGTTTTTCTTCCAAACAGCCCCGAGCGGTATCCTTACAGGTCTCGCCGCCACCAGATCTTTGAAAACAACGTGTCTAGCCGGAAGCCTTTTGATTGGCTCACTGACCAGAGCGACCCCAAAGCCAGCCGCAACCATAGCGAGCGCACTTGCCGCCCCGTCTGCTTCCCTCACAATGCGTGGTTTGAACCCTCCTTGTTGGCAGACGGTCTGCAGCCAACTGCCGTACGCGGGGTACATTCTATTTAACCCAATGAAAGGTTCCTCTTTGAGGACAGGCAAAGGGATTTCCGGCAAGACCGCTTGCGGATGGGATTTTGACAATGCGACCGTGACCGGATGCTGAATCAGCTGCTGAACTCTCAACAATTCTAGGATCGGCCGATCGCTGAGGACTAGGATGCCCACCGCGATGCGCCCGTCTAACAGCGCGCGTTCTTGGGTTTCTGGGTCCATCTCTATGCAGTCGACGACGACTCCGGCCGAAACCTTCTGCCAAAGCTCAAGTGTTTCGCCGAGAAACTCATGTGTCAGTGCCGCCATATGACCAACGGTCAACTCTCCCAACTCCCCCTTGCTAATCCGTTGGGCTTTTTTCATTGCCTGATCGCAGGCTTCCAAGATCTCGCGCGCATCAATCAAAAAGGCTTTTCCAGCTGCCGTCAGCGCCACTCCTTTCCGTTCTCGCTGAAACAGGTTGACTCCGAACTCACCCTCCAGATCCTGGATTTGTTTGCTGAAGGGCGGTTGCGACACGTGTAGCCTACCGGCGGCATGGGTAAAATTTAGCTCCTCGGCAGCAGCGACAAAGTATTCCAGGTGGCGAAGTTTCATTAGGCGCTCAACTCTGTCCGCCCGAGCCTGGGCCATCGCTCCGTCCTGATTCTTTGAATCACCTGAGCAACAGAAAGCTCCTCTTAAGGAGCTTACTTTCTTCATAACAGAAAGCAATGGGGAACGCTTCGAAAAGAGTATTGGGAAACTCCTCCGAGCCGGAACAACTTGGCTGGTAAAATCAATTGTTTCTGACCTAAATAGGCTAAGTGAAAAAAGAGGGATTTAAAATATGGCAACTGACAACGTCGAACTCCTAAGGTTAGGCCGCAGAATTCAGGCCGAACGCAAGATCCGAGGGTTTAGCCAACATGGCTTTGCCGAGGATTGTGGACTGAACCGAAGTTATTTTGGCGGAATCGGCGGGGTGAACAAAATCTGACCTTCGCGATTCTCTGCAAGATTTGCAACGGACTTCACCGCGATGTTGCCAATGTGACCCAAGGAATTCCGCGGGCCAGCGTTTCCTCTTTTCATACGTAAAACGCGCTAGCAACACTTCGAAATAGGTATACGCGTTACGCCATCCGAGGGACGAAACTTCACGCAAGTCTGCTGGGTTGTTTCCCTATTACACTTAGAAACACAAGTACCTATGAAAACGTTGATCATATTTCTGTTGGGCCTGATAATTGGTGGAGTGGCGATGTTGTTCCTTCCGGACCCGCGACGCGACGAATTAAACGCCGAGATTCGCACGCAAACAGTGGCTCTCCAGGCTCAGTTGCAACGATTTGGTGACCAAGTGAAAGGCATGAACCAGCCGAAGACGGAGAACAACTCTCCAACCCCGGCGCCGAGTGTAACGGGCCGGAGTTAGTGATGATGTAAAAAGGGGTTGAATGCCTCTCGCCTGTCAGATTGTGGGAGCGCACGCCTCTGTCTTTGAAGTAGCAGTTGCCAGCATCAATGTAATTAGAAGATCGCCCTCGCCCAAATGCGGCAACAAATCCTTGATGACCGATTCAACCGGATCCCCGGCGGGCACGAGCATCATGACCTCGCGCGGCTTGCCAAGCAGGGCGATAAACTCCTTCATATCCGCTGCGCCGCTAACAGCACGATCCTTTGATTCCTCGCGCAGGGCTTCGACCTTTGCGTGGTCCTCGTCATAACCCGCCGTCGAGAAGCCTCGATCGGCCATGTTAAGCAAGAGATTGCGCCCCACGACATTGTTGTTGTGCTACCCGGAAGTAAGAAACATTCCGATTGCGGCCAGTGCGATGATACCGGCTTTTTTTCGGCTCACCTTCTGCGATCTCAGATTTTGTTCTGAATCGGCACCAATTGATTCAACAGTTTCTTTTGAGCCAGGTATAACCGGGTCTTCACTGTGCCCAAAGAAATAGATTTTTGTGCAGCGATTTCGCGTTGAGTCAACCCTTTGAAAAATGTCAGCTCCACTACCTCTTGCTGCGGCTCCGGCAACAAACGGATCAGTGTGGAAAGGAGCTCGGACAAATCGAAAGTCGTCGGCTTCACTTGGGGTCTTCCAATTTTTTCGTTAAATTCTGCCATCATCTGAATTTCTAGTCGATCAGTGGCCCGCCGGTAAGCCAAACGGCGGCGCAAACGGTCGAGCGCTCTACGCTTCGCCATGGTGACTAGAAATCCCTGCAATCGTTTTTCCGCAAGAAATCGATCTGCACAGTTCCAGAGTTGGATAAAGACTTCATGCAAGACATCGTCGGTCTCACCTCCTTCGTGCAGGATACTTGAAATCACCGACCGTAGCATCGATTCGTAGCGCTCATAAATCGTTGCCATAGCATCCGCATCTCGACGGACGACCGCTTCCATCAAGGCAACGTCCGTCAACCTCTCTGCGTTCATGTCTTCCATTGAAGGTTGCTTAAGTGGATTTCCTCTAGATAACCGAGGGCGGCTTTTCTGAAATCAGAACCGTTCCAGCACAATGCGCCAGATGCCAAGCGGCAGGCATAAAAGGGCAGCTAAAACCCGAGCATTTACAAGGCGTCCCCCATTGGTTCAGCATAAAGACTGTGTGCCGCGTGAGATCTTTTCGTTTTACCTGCGTCGCGAAAACCAATAACCGCCTCCACCACCAAATAGGATTACAAGGACGATGATGATAACTATGGTACTCACGTACCAAGCCTCGTCCTGTTTGGTCGGCGTCTCCCATACTCCTTTCGACGGACTACAGTTGCCTTCAGGTATCACGAAGAACGGTCGAAAAGAACATGGCCGCAGCCTGTATCCGTGTTTCCGGGGGAACCAACGAGCTTCTTCCAATACCGTTGGCAAAGTATTTAGCGTTCCTCGATCAGGCTATCGAGGGGACTGGCGATTCCCTGATTTGCTACTTCCTTGAGAAGGAGGCCGTCACGCTTTGAAAGAGAAAAAGCAGACTCACCAAGAGAACCGCGATCAGCGTTACCAGAATCCCCGTTAACGCTTGGTAGCACGCTCCAATCTTCGATCGTAAGGCCCTGGCTTTTGATTTCGGCTCGATCCGAGCGCTCTCGTCCCCTCCCCGCCAGTTGTTTATTGTATTCTGCGCCGGACGACTCATTTCATCCCCTTCCGTTTCTCTATCGTCGGCAGAAGACAGCAGGCGGTTGTCAACGTCGTCCACTGTTCCTCGGAGATCGCTGCGCATAAACGCCTTCGGTAGCCGGTTAACAGCGTTATCCCGCCAGCGGTTGATCTTTTGCTCAACCGGCGGCGGTCGGGTGCTACGCCCACAGTTTCCACTTTGTCCTCGAGCTCTGAGAAGTCGAAAGCATCGAAACTGTCAATCGCTTCCATGTCGGCGAGGTTTGACGAACAATGTTTAGCGCTCTTGCTTCTCTTTACCCTCTTTAGTCTCTTTAGTTTTAGGCGCCTCAGCTTTGGATTTCTGGTCTGCTTTAGGCTTTTCTACTTTAGCCTTCTCTTCTACCTTGGACTTTTCTTCTACTTTAGACTTCTGTTCCTCTTTAGGCTGTTCCTCTCGACGCTTATTGACTTCAGTTGTTGGTTGTCCAACTCTTGCCGGTTCTACCTCGGCTTTAACTGGACGGTTATTACGATCCCCGCCGCCGTCATGGCGACCGTGCCAATAGCTATATGGATGTCCTTGATAATCGCCTTGAAATTCAGGTCCGTTCCAAACCCAACACTGATATTCGTCACTCCAAATCCAATACGAATCATCCGTTGCCGGACTTAACGTAATTATAACGGTCTGAGCCGCTGTTTTCGAAATTAAGCCGCCGAATAGGCTTAACGCACATAAACCAATTAAGATAGTTTTCATTAATATTTTGGTGACTTCAGTCAAGTAAGCGATACGCCTACTAGCCACGATGAATCTCAGCCGGTTCAATTGCTCACACGCATACTCTTTTAGACGCGTTGCCGTTGCCTTTGGCTATGACACTGCTCTCAAGATCAGCTAGTGGATCGTATTATCAACATTCCGGTCCAACAAGTTCCAGAGCCAACGGTCCATGCTGTTCTGCGCTGGGAAATCCGTCTCGCCAATTTGAAACGCGTGAGGAGCATTCTCTCTGAGGAATCTTGCGGCCGTAATGAACTTGAACGAAGGCGTTGCCTTCTCGCCCACAAAGGCGGGATGTCCGAGAATCAGGTTCATTGCCGCCTCCAGGCTAGAAGAATAGCAAAGTTCCGAGTCAATCTTGTCGTGCTCCTTTGCGTCGATCGTACCGGAATTTTCAAGCAGCATAAATCCTCCGACTATATAAAACTAACTTTCCCAGCAATCCACGAGGTTCTCCAATACCGTTCTCGAAGAGTTGCTGTCGCTTTTACGTATGACAGAAGTCGAGTCCTTCTCACTCTGTCGCCGAAGGCGAAGCATAGGGCTATACGATGAGCCATCTGGAAGCATGATCGGCGACACTTTCGCCTTCCGCCCTCAAGCTTGTTATACCCGAAGGCAAGTATAACTCTTCACACAATGTATGGCAGAAACTCGTCGATCCGAGCGAGACTTCTCGTGTTAGTTAACCGATCCTCTCGTGAAACGGCAAGTTGGGAGGATGCTCTGGATTGATGCCAACAACCGGCAAGTGACTCGTCGGAGTAATCCGTAACGGCTCGTCCGAGCTGGAAACGTAGAAAGAACCCGATGAATGCCTCGCGACTTCCCTATCTGCTCTCAGCGTTGGTCACCTGCTGGTTGGGAGCGACGGCAGTTAATGCGGTCGATCCCGCTTCCCCGATTGGATTATGGAAGGGCGGAGACGCTACCTTTGAGATGTTCGAAAGTGAAGGCACACTCAGTGCCAGGATCGTGGGGTTGAGCGTGCCGAAAACGGCTGAGGGAAAAGAAAAGACTGATATTTACAATCCAGATCCAAAGAAACGCAACTGTCCGATCATCGGGCTTGTCTTCATATCTGGCTTTACCAAGAAAAGTGACACTCGCTGGGAGAACGGCACGGTTTACGATCCGAAGAGCGGCAAAACCTATTCCTGTTTTATGGAACTAGAGGGCCCAGACAAGATCAAAGTCCGCGGATTTCTGGTTATACCGCAGATGGGCCGAAATTACTTTTGGACCAGAGCGGATTAGCTTTGAAGACCAACCCATCGCTGAAGCTGAAGAGTTCATGCGTGCAGGAAGTCTTCACCCAGTCCCTGGCTGATCCATGAAACGCGAACGGTCGGCGAACCAGAACAAGAAATTCATCTGCAGAGGAAATCTCCATGGAGAATCGATGGTTTAAAAATGCGGTTATTTATTGCGTCGACGTAGACACGTTTCGCGATGGAAACGGGGATGGCATCGGGGATTTTATCGGGCTCCGACAGGCGTTAAGCTATTTAGCTGGCTTGGGCGTAACGTGCATCTGGTTACTTCCGTTCTACAACTCGCCGGATCGGGATAACGGGTACGACATCATGGATTATCTCTCGGTTCATCCGCATTTGGGTGATCTTGGCGATTTTGCCGCTTTCATGTCGGAAGCGAATGATCGTGGCATTCGCGTGATCATCGATCTCGTGGTTAACCACACCTCCGACCAACATCCTTGGTTTCAAGCCGCTCGTCGTAATGATCCGAAATATTACGGTTACTATGTTTGGCGAAAGGATGATCCCGGCGATACCTCGGCCCAAGCCGTATTCCCTGGCAAGCAATCCGGTGTCTGGGAATTTGACAAGCTTGCGAAGGCTTACTATTTCCATCGGTTTTATTCGTATCAACCCGATCTCAATACAGGAAATCCTACGGTGCGCGACGAAATCAAGAAGGTCATGGGTTTTTGGCTTGCGTTGGGGGTCTCCGGTTTTCGCGTGGACGCTGCGCCTTTCGTGATAGCGTATAAGGGACCGGATGCCGAGAAGCAGCCGCATGAGTCGTTTGATTATTTGGAAGAATTTCGCGAGTTCCTTCGCTGAAAGACCGGCGATGCGATTTTGGTGGCGGAAGCGAACATCGCTCCCGATCAGATTTTGAACTATTTCGGCGAGCGAGGCCAACGAATGACGATGGTGATTAATTTCTTCGTTAATCCACATCTTTTTCTAGCTATCGCCGAGCAATCACCGGAACCGATCGAGCGGGCTCTTCGCCAATTGCCGCAGATACCGATCCTGAGTCACTGGGCGTACTTCGTAAGAAATCATGATGAGCTGGATCTTAGTCGTTTGAGCCAGTCGGAGCGCGAAATTTGTTTTCGCGCTTTTGGTCCGAAGCCAACGATGCAAATTTATCAACGAGGCATCCGACGCCGGTTGGCACCCATGCTCGGTGGGCGCCTCGATCTACAGCTCCTGCTTTATAGTTTGATCTTCACGATTCCTGGGACTCCGATTCTTTGGTACGGCGAAGAGATCGGAATGGGAGAAGATCTCAATCAAAAAGAGCGGAACAGCGTTCGGACACCGATGCAATGGACGGCAGACCTGAATGCCGGCTTTTCAACAGCAGATCCATCGAGCCTCGTCCGTCCTGTGGTTGACAAAGGCGCGTTCAGCTACCGAAAAGTTAATGTGCAAGCTCAGCGGCGCGATCCCAACTCGTTATTAAACTATTTGGAGCGGATGATTAGAACTCGCAAGGAATACCCGGAATTCAGTACCGGAACGTATCGGGTCCTGGAAACGTCTGAACCGACTAAGATTTTTGCCCACAGTTGTCAGGATGAAAACGGGAACGCGGTCATTGCTGCCCATAACCTGACTGAGGCTCCGATTAAAGTTGTTATCAAGCTTTGGGAAAAAACTTTTGATCATTTCATTCATCTCTTTGATGAGCGCCCAAATGAGAAAATAAAGAAGGCAGAGATCGGTTTAGAATTGCCGGCGTTTGGATTCAGTTGGCTTCGGTTGCGGCAAAAGAAGCAGATTTAGGAAAAGGTGGTTTACTTGTCGACAATTTATCCATCGCCTTTTACTCCGCAGCGATATTAGTTCGAGCGTGGACCTGCCGCGAAGAATCTTTTTGGGGCTGGTTCGTAAACTCGACTGCATCACAGCTTATTGTCCGAGTGAAATTGAGGAAACACTGAATCGTCCAGGACCGTCACAGGTCTCTAAAGATAAAACGGGCAACAAGCAGCTTTCGTTTGACCACGGGCGAGTTTTTCGGAATCTCGCGAGCCGGATCTCGGGTGTGGGCGGAGCACAGGCGGCGGAGTTGTGGTGAATGATGCACTTGACCGTATCGGGAAGCAATAGCGCCGAGGACTTCCGAACGGTCGTCGCCGTGTAAGATCAGAAGTTCCTTTGTCGGCTGCACGGCCACCTTGACCGAGGCGCCAGAGGAAGGCAAGGTTCGTCTTTGCATGAGCGAGCCATTGGCCCTTGAAGTCAACGATCTAAGCCTAACTACGTGACTGGCGTCCCTATAGGCGCCCAAGCAACAGAAGCACGATGACGATGATAAGGATGAGTCCTAATATGCCTGAAGGTCGATAGCCCCATCCTCTGCTATGTGGCCAGCTAGGCCAAGCTCCGGCTAGGAGCAGAATGAGAAGAATTAATAGAATTAGTCCCATAAATATACACGTTCGATTTTAGTAACCTAGTTGATGTCCCTCGACTGACAAACTCATGAGTCGACTTCGACTTGATCGAAGAGGTCGCTGCGAAAGCAGCTGGCTTGCGGACAAGCGGCCGAACCCAATCCCGACGGCCCCCAAATCTGCGCCAACTACAGTATTCATAAATGTATGGCCAGGATCGACCCGCTGCAGTGACTTCCGCTACACTGTTATCGATGAGTTACGGTTGCCTTTGAGTCTCACGAAGAATGCTCTCGGATAATCACCTGCCGGACTTCCTCCACTTTCCGAGCGTCTTTTGAAGCCTCCCCCACACCTCATCTGCCTTACCTTGCGAAAACCTTCCGAAGTGCTGTTTAAGCTTTCCTTTCATCACGTTCCAGGAGCCTTTCATTTGAAGCTTGTTCATGGTTATTTAGACATTTTATAAGCTGCGTATGTTTGATCCAGTTCTCGCCCCTACCAGGTCAGTAGGTCAAGCGACCACGACGGCAATGCCTATGCGAGATACCGGGCGCGATTTTATTCATAGAGTAGTTTTCGTCTTATGATCCCTTTCGATGGCGACGCCTCGGTCGAATCAGAAGGTTTTCCAATTTGGCGTCGCACGAAAGGCGACTGACTGACGCTTCGAAACCTAGTTCCGTTCAATCAACTCCTCCTATACTGTTCTAGATGTGTTCCCGTTCCCTTTGCGTATGGCGAAAAACTGCGGATCGCTAAAGCGCACGATCCGACACAGGTTTCAAGGCGCTGATGGGCCAGGGCGTGTCGGGTTGACACCGACAAGTCGTCGGCCGAGCTGGTGTTCGGAGATCTTCACTTCGCTGGACGGATTCGAACTAGACTTAACCTCAGAGGGCCTCGGCGGCGATTTGCAGCAACCGCTCCGACATCGAGCCAGCTCCCTCAATCAGTTAACCCTTTCAGGCACCCGAGCGGACTAGGATCCGCAATAGCTTCTCCATCCACTCTTGTCGGTAGTCATACTCGTTAGCAACGGTAAGACGTTGAGAACGGTATAGGAGAAACTCAGCGAGCTCGCCGAGAATGGCTAATCCAAGATCGTAAGTTTTCGATTATGGCGAATTCTGAATTTAGATGAAGATGCAAGAAAGGCTCAATGATTACGCGCGAGGCGATCGCACAAAAGCGAAGTCCTTGAGGCTCTTGGCGGCTAGTTCTGCTGACACGTGGATAGGAAAGCCACCGCACCGTGTCTTATACCACTGCTCCGCATCCCAAACGCGAAGCAGTCGAGTGGTAGCTCTAAGAAAAGACTACCAACATGAGTACTTCTTCATCCTGGATAACGGCCTAAATCAGCCGGCCCATGGTCACATACTTTTTAAATAAGAAACTGATCCGGATGGCCTGCCAACCGGATTTGCGGGGAACGTAAGGAGATGTTTTCTTTGAAACTTCACTCAATGTAACGACGCAAACCTAGCGTGCCTTGAGGTGCCTGCGTACGGCTGGCGTTTATCGACTCAAGCTCCTCGAAAATGAAAAACAATTTCCCGATCGCTCGACGATAAATTGGATCGTCCAGATTTGCTGCTAGACCGATCAAGCTCATTGCGCGGGGCTCCTCAGGCAGATCGCCTTGTGTTTTTCTTGCTGAGCTGGAGTGTTTTTGAAAGCTCATTGCGTCTTGTACTGCTAATTGGTTTCGCGATTTGGTGCAGTCGCTTCAATAAATCCGCTTAAGCCAGGCGAAATAGTCAAAACGCCCAGACGAGCTTCAACGAAGGTTCCGCCTGATCTTCGGCGTCGGTGACTGCCTGCTCAAAAAAGTCGAATCCGTGCTGCTGCGCAAGAGTCGCCAAGCAAGCATACACCGAACTACGACTCACCGGCGCCGAGCGTTCGAACGGCGCCACCAGAGCGCATTCCGGATTTACGGTTTGCGCCAGCCGCTCATCAATTAGCGCGAGGATTTTATCTGGAACCTGCCGCTCGCAGCGGAGAGCGACTATGAGCAGGTCAGCCTCGGCGAACGAAGGAGCTGCCAGGACGTTGAGTTTCGCGTCCTGCAGGATATCCAACCGCCACATCGAGTGCCTGAACTCGCAATCGTTCCCGAACTCCTCCCCTAAGTAGGCGAGACTTTTTCTTCCCCGCTCCCTAGTTTCAAAATCCTCATAAATGAGCACAACATTGAAAGTGGCGGGCAAAATCCTCTCCCCAGACGGCGTCTCCTGGGATAAAAAGAGGGATTGCATACATTCATTTCGATACGAACTGCAGAAGATTTGACGCCCAGGTTCTAGACCTAATTTCCCGGGCTGCCGCCAACTCTTCCCGGCTCGGATAGTTCCGATCCTCATGAAAGGATTCCCAGAAACCGACAAAGGATGTCGGCCCGTTTCTTGCCAGTTTCCAATACTTTTATTGAAGTCTTACGATGGCTTTTGAATATGGCAGCAATCTCCTAGTCGAGGGCGACAAGCCGCGAGCCGAGCCGGCTGCTTTGTCGCTCGTCGGTCAAAGACTAACGGCGGGTATTCTCCCCTCTTCGCCTCGTGAGACTCAAAGGCACATTAACTCATCGATAACAGTATAGCAGAAGCCAACGAAGCGGGGCGAACGCCGAACAGCTAGCTCTGGCCACTGGCGTAGCGGCTTATCGCCGGGAATGGTCGCGCTGACCACCGCGAATGATGTTCTCTTGGACACAGTTCAACGTGGTCCAAAGATCTTTGGCTCCGTCTCCATAACGTCTTGGATTAAGGAGCATGGAGGGACTTACCGGGGCTTTCGCGAGGTCTTTCTAGCTGTGAGCGAGATTAGCGCGTTCGGCTGCTGGCGCTTTCACAATCAAATTCAACATCGCGTGTCGAATTTGTCAAAGGCTTGAACTTGTCTGGGTGGCGCTGTACCTTCTGCCCCCGCTTCATGCCGTTGAACAGAATAACCCCGGAACAACGTCAACGTTTATGCGCGATACTGGAGGCGCTCTCTAAGCACAAAAGCGACCTTCAAACCGATCTAGGAACGGTATGGCAAGAATGCGGTTCGGCTGTACCCCACGTGTTTTTCTATGATTGGGAAATCCTTTCCGATAAAAGCTTCGTTGTCGGGAGTGTGACAAACGACAACGACAAAATAATCACTGGTACGGGCAGAATCACACCCAGGGGAGAGGAAGTATTAAAGAACCCCG
>Ga0185299_10001028_pt1 | contig 62466 bp, 53 predicted proteins | sample PaiPotPPA55metaG_FD_128002 | JGI IMG/M metagenome (GOLD analysis project Ga0185299, IMG submission 128002) | Iron sulfur acid spring bacterial and archeal communities from Banff, Canada, to study Microbial Dark Matter (Phase II) - Paint Pots PPA... ... | reverse complement strand
GCGATCGGCGGCACCAGCTTGGCAAGCCCGCTGTTGTCCGGGCTTGAGGCGGACGCCATCGCCGAGCGTGACGGCGTGCCGATCGGCTTCGTCAACCCGACGCTGTACTGCCTGGCGCACGAGCACGACGCGTTGCGCGACGTGACCGACAGCCCGTCCTCGGTCGCCCAGCCGATCGCAGAGGTCTTCCCGCCCTTCCAGGGGCAGGCGGCGGCGCTCGCCGGGCTCGGCCAGGACGGCGCACTGCACGCGACCTCGGGTTACGACGACGCGACCGGGCTCGGCACGCCGGGGGCGGAGTTCATCGAGGAGCTCGCGGCGGGCTGAGCAGACCCCGCTCCGGCCGTCTCGGCCCTCCTCCCCTGGCGCGGCCCGGCTGCACGGGCGAGAAGTCGATAGAGTTCGGTGGATAACGGACGTGGCTTCTTCAGGGAACGAGGAGGGTCGAGATGGCGAGCGAGTCGAGTTTCGACGTGGTCAGCAAGGTGGACCGGCAGGAGGTGGACAACGCGCTGGGCCAGACCGGCCGTGAGCTGGCGCAACGCTTCGACTTCAAGAACACCGGCGCGTCCATCGCTTGGAGCGGCGAGAAGATCGAGATGCGAGCCGGCACCGAGGAGCGGGTCAAGGCAGTGCTCGACGTCTTCAAGGACAAGCTGATCAAGCGCGGGATCTCGCTCAAGACCCTGGAGGCCTCGGAAGCGGCGGCCTCCGGCAAGGAGTACAAGATCAGCGCCGAGGTCACCGAGGGCATCAGCCAGGACAATGCGAAGAAGGTCGCCAAGCTGATCCGGGACGAAGGCCCCAAGGGCATCAAGGCCCAGATCCAGGGCGAGGAGCTACGCGTCTCCTCGAAGTCCCGCGACGACCTGCAGGAAGTCATCGCCCTGCTCAAGGCGCAGGACTTCGACTTCGCGGTGCAGTTCACGAACTACCGATGAACCGATGACCCGATTTGCCGATGTACAGATGAGCAGATGAGTCGGTGAACCGGTCGGGCCCTTGCCTGTCGTGCTTACAGCGCGGAAGGCGAGGGCCCGACGAGGTAGTAGCTGCAGACGGCGGATACGGCGGCGATCGCGAACAGGACCGCCTTGCGCGTGCGGGGGCTGCGACGCTCGAGCCAGAGGGCCGGCGGGATGCAGAGCGCGACGCACGGCAGGATGAAGCGCGGCTTGCTGGCCCATGGTCCTGAGTCGGTGAGGATCATCGCGAAGGTGGTGAGGGCGAAGAGGCTGAGCTCCCAGGGGACACGGGGGCGTGGGCGCAGTAGCGCCGGGCGGGAAGCCGGGGCGGTGGACGGCAACTCTGTCGCGGACTCCGAAGAGGAAGCTGACGGGGAGTCGGACGGCGAGTCAGGTGGAAAGTCGGACGGGGAGTCGGATGGGGACTCGGCCAAGTCGAGGGCAGACGGTGACGAAAGCGACAGCGTGGACTGCGTCGGAGCCGTAGCTAGCGACGGAGAAGGCGAAGAAGTACCTGGCGGCTGTGATGACAGAGCCAGGGCTGATCCGGCGTCTGACGACAGTGCGGGCGTCAGGATAGACGGCACCCGTGAGCCCGGCAGCACGCGACGTTGTAGGCGCGGCAACCAGCCTGTGTCCCGCAGCAGCCACAGCGCGCACGCGGCGGCGGGCAGCAGCCAGAGGCTCGCGACGAGGTGCGGGAGGCCGTTCGCGGCGGTCCAGTCCGAGGTGTCGATCTGGCCGATCAGGATCTGCGACGTGTACTTCCCGAAGTCGAACTTCGAGCTCCAGCCGGGCGCCGACTCGGCCAGGAACCAGGCGTCGAGCCGGTGGAATCGGAGCGCCAGGAAGCCGATGTAGCCGAGCAGGCCGAGCGGGGCCAGGACGAAGGCCGCCGCCGGGGCGAGCGCATCGCGCCACTGACGCCTGCGCGCGGCCTCGCGGATGGCTAGCGCGGATCCGACCATGACCACGACGATCAGGCCTAGCCCGGTCGAGTGGCTCAGCCCGGCGCCGATGGCGCAGCAGGCCGCGAGCAGGTACCGGCGTCGTCGCACCGCGATCGCGCCCCAGACCGCGAACGCGGCGATCAGCGGCTGCGCGTAGAGCATCGACTGGACGATCCCGTCGATGCCCACCGCCCAGATCGTCACGGTGGTCAGCGCCACCCGTCGCCCGAACAGCGGCTCGAGCAGCACACCAAGGCCGATCGCCGTGGCCAGCGAGGCGCCGAGCGCGATCAGCAGCCCGGCGACCTCCATCGGCAGGCCGCCCCACACGTGCAGCAGACTCATCAGCAGTGGGTACAGCGGGAAGAACGCGATGTTCATCCGGGCCGGCTTGCCGTCCGGCAGGAAGCTGAGTTTGTCGGGGTACCCGCCACTGGCGATCTGGAGGTAGTGCTGCCCGTCGAACCGTGCCAGCGCCTGGCCGGGGTCGAGGCCGTACCAGGCCAGCAGGGCGAGCACGACGGCCATGTAGGCGCCGTGGGCGAGCAGGTAACGACGGATGTAGACGGTCATGCTGCGCTAACGGTAAGGGGGCGGTCTTTGTGACGGGTGGGCATTCGCTGAAGACTTTCTACGTCAACCGTGAGGATGAGGTGAAGAGCAAACCGCGGACGGATCCCCGCCGGCGGGATCAGTGCTGTGATGGAGTTATGAACGAGACGAGCAAGACGAACAAGACCTGGTACCGCCGGGGTCCGGTGCGTGCCCTCGTGCCCTTGTCCGTGGTCGCCGTGATCGCCGGGGGCTCGGCTCTCGCTCCCAGCCTAGCTTCCGCGAATCCGAGCCTGCCCGCGGTGTCCGCTCAGCAGCTGCTGACCAAGATCGCCGAGTCGAAGGTGCAGGCCTTCTCCGGCACGGTGAGCCTGAGTACCGATCTCGGCCTGCCGCAATTGCCCGAAATGTCCGGCACGGCGAGCCCGTTCTCGCTGCTCAGCGGGACGCACACGCTGGAGGTGGCGGCGAACGGGCCGCAGGAGCAGCGGATCGCGCTGCTCGACCAGCTCTCCGAATACGACTTCGTGCACAACGGCACGAAGTTCTGGACCTATGACAGCGAGACGAACTCCGTCGAGTACGGCACCGCCTCGGCCACCGACCACGGCGATGCCAAGGCGAAGGCGGTCGCGAAGGCCAAGGCCGACGCCGGGAAGGACGCGGCGCAACTGCCGGCCACCCCGCAGGCGGCCGCTCAGCAGTTGCTCGCCTCGCTCTCGCCGACGACCGAGGTCAGTGTGGGCACGCCGCGGACCGTCGCCGGCCGCTCGGCGTACCTGCTGGTGCTCGTGCCCAAGCAGCACGGCTCGCTGATCGGCCAGGCTGAGATCTCGGTGGACTCGGCCACCGGAACGCCGCTGGGCGTCGCGCTCTATCCGACCGGCTCGAGCACTCCGTTCTTCGATGTCTCCTTCACCTCGGTCTCGCTCAGCGCCCCGGCCGCCTCGCGCTTCGACTTCACGCCGCCGAAGGGCGCGACCGTGACGCCGTTCAGCCAGGACGGCACTAAGTCCGGCACGAGCAAGAGCGGCACCGGAACCACGCAGCAGGACCTCGCGCCGCAGGTGCTCGGCACCAGCTGGCTGTCGGTCGTGGAGTTGCACGGAATCGACATGGCGCAGCTGCAGCAGGGCCTGAGCGACGCCGGCTCGCAGGTCTCGGCACAGGGTTCCAGCGGCTCGGCGAACTCCGACGGCGGCAGCTCGCAGCTGCTCAGCGGCGGCGTGAACGGCTACCTCGACACCCTGCTTGGCGGCGGCACCACCGTCTCGGGCAAGTTCGGCAGCGGCAAGGTGTACACGACCGACATCGTCTCCGTGCTGATCACGAACGACGGTCGGCTGTTCATCGGCGCCGTCACCCCGCAGGTGCTCGAGGCCGACGCCAACGCACAGGGCAGCAAGTGAGGCCGGGCAGGTGACGACGGAGATGCCGACCCCGGCGACACAGGTTCCGGCGATCGCCACCAGTGGGCTGTCCAAGCGCTATCGCGGCGGGCAGCTCGCGGTGGACGGCCTGGACCTGCGCGTGCCGCCGGGCTCGGTCTTCGGCTTTCTCGGGCCCAACGGCTCGGGCAAGACGACCACGATCCGCATGCTGCTCGGCCTGATCTCGCCGAGCGCGGGCGGCTCGGAGCTGTTTGGCGAACCGGTGGACGCGGGCCGGGTCAGCATGCTCACCAGGGTGGGCGCGCTGATCGAGGGGCCCGCGCACTACCCGTACCTGACCGGCCGGGCCAACCTCGCGCGCTACGACGCGGCCGACCGCACCGCGGACCCGGCCACCCGCACGGCCCGGATCGATCGGGCGCTCGAGCAGGTCGGTCTGGCGAACGCGGCGGAGAAGAAGGCCAAGGCGTACTCCCTCGGCATGAAGCAGCGGCTCGGCCTGGCCTGCGCGCTGCTGCAGCCGAGGGACCTGTTGATCCTGGACGAGCCGACGAACGGCCTCGACCCGCAGGGCATGCGTGAGATCCGCGCGCTGATCACCTCGCTGGCGGCACAGGGCACGACCATCTTCCTCTCCTCGCACCTGCTCGACGAGATCGAGCAGGTCTGCACGGACGTCGCCGTCATGAACCGCGGCCGTCTGGTGAGCCAGGGCTCGGTCGCCGGGCTACGCGAGGGCCTGAAGGCGCGGCTCGTGGTGACCACGCCGGACACCGCGGAGGCCGCGACCGTGCTCAAGGAGCAGGGTGGCCAGGAGGTGCTGGTGGACGGGCAGCGGGTGGACTGCGATGCGGTGGACGAGCTGCGGCCGGACGTCGTGTGTGCGGCACTGGTCGAGGCCGGGGTACGCGTGCTGTCATTCGGGATCGAACGGCCGTCGCTGGAGGACGCGTTCGTAGCGCTCACCGGGGAGGGTTTCGATGTCGCAGAATAATGACAGTAGTGGTGCGGTGGCGGTGCTGCCGGGAACGGCGGCGGGTGGGGGCGCAGAGGCGGCGCTGGAGAGCAGCGGAAGCGGCACGAGCGGCAGGAACAGGCGGCGAGTGGTAGGTAGCCTGCGCGGTTCGCTGGTGATGAACGAACTGCGGACGATGTTCCGCAGGAACCGGAATCTAGTGCTGCTGGCCGCGCTGGGGCTGATCCCGATCGCGCTCGGCGTCGCGCTCAAGGTCGCGACGCATCGGCACGGCCAGGGGGCGGGCGGCTTCCTGGCGCAGGTCTCGAACAACGGGCTGTTCCTGGTGTTCGCCGCGCTCTCCCTGACGTTGCCGATCTTCCTGCCGATGGCGCTCGGCGTGGTGGCCGGGGACTCGATCTCCGGTGAGGCCGCACAGGGCACGCTGCGGTATCTGCTGGTGGCCCCGGCCGGCCGGGTACGGCTGCTGGCGGTCAAGGGCTTCGCACTCGCCGTGTTCTGCCTGGTCTCGACCGCAGTCGTGTCGATCGCCGCGCTGCTCACCGGCCTCGCGTTGTTCCCGGTCGGCCAGGTGACGCTGCTCTCCGGCGATTCGATCAGCATGAGCGCTGCGTTGGTGAAGGCGTTGTGGATCACCCTGCTGGTGGCGGCCTCGCTGCTCGGCCTCGCGGCTCTCGGCCTGTTCGTCTCGACCCTCACCGATACGCCGATCGCGGCGATGGCGGTGGCCACGGGCGTGACCATCCTGTGCGGCATCCTGCAGGTGATCCCGCAGGTCTCGGCGATCTGGCCCTGGCTGTACACCTATCAGTGGTCCTCGTACGCGGATCTGCTGCGCGATCCGGTGTACACGGCGAACATCGAGCACAACCTGCTGGTTCAGCTCGGGTACGTGGTGGTGTTCTCCGCCGCCGCCTGGGCGAGGCTGACCACGCGGGACGTCACGAGCTGAGCGTGATCCCGGGCCGCCCTCAGCTCAGTCGCGCCGCTCGGCGGCGAACCGCGGCCTCAGTCGCGCTGCTCGGCCGGCGACTTGAGGCCGGCCAGCTGCTCGAGCCGGGCCACCCGCTCGGCCACCGGCGGGTGGGTCGAGCACAGCCGGGCGGCCCAGGACTGCCGGCCGGAGCCGTCCGCGAAGGGGTTGACGATCATCAGGTGCCCGATGCCGGCCAGCCCCGGGCTCTCCCGGCCGCCGCGCAAGGGGGTGCGGCGCACGCCGGCCTCCAGCTTGCGCAGCGCGGTGGCCAGGGACAACGGGTCGCCGGTGAGCCGTGCGGCGCAGGCGTCCGCCTGGTACTCGCGGGACCTGCTCACCGCGCTGCGCACCAGCACCGCGGCCAGCGGCCCGAGCAGCACCGCCGCGATCAGGTCGGCCCAGCCCTCGTCATCGTCGCCGCCGCCGTCCAGGCCCGGCAGCAGCCACAGCAGGCTCGCCGACCACATCACCGCCCCGGCCAGCGCCCCGGCCACCGAGGAGACGAGCACGTCCCGGTTGTACACGTGGGCCAGCTCGTGCGCGATCACGGCGCGCAGCTCGTGCTCGTCCAGCGTCCGCAGCAGGCCCACCGTGCAGCACACCGAGGCGTTGCGCGGGTCCCGCCCGGCCGCGAAGGCGTTGGGGGACTCGGTCGGCGAGACGTAGATCCTGGGCATCGGGCGACGCGCCTCGTAGGACAGCTCGCGCACGATCCGGTAGAGCACCGGCGCTCCGGCCTCGCCGATCGGCTGCGCGTTCATCGCCCGCAGCGCCAGGGTGTCCGCGCTGTGATACGCGTAACCCAGCACCACGACCAGCACCACCGTCGCGACGACCAGGCCCTCCCGGCCGCTCACCAGCTCGCCGACGGCCAGCACCGCCAAACCGAACACCGAGATCAGCGCCACGGTCTTGACCCGCGCCGACCTTGCCTGCCCAGTGTGCCGCATACGTCCGTCCCGCTCGCCTCGGCTGCTCGCCGTTCTCCTCGCCCGACAACCGTTCCAACGATCACGTGCCGTGCCCGGTTCCCCGGGGCCGTCCCGAAGATCGCGCTCAGTGCTCACCGGGCTACCGCCGCGGCGTGCTTTCCTCGCGCGGCGCCGAATCGCGGCGCCACTTCAGCACGTTAGCCTCAGAACGGCAACAACGCCGCCAGATCCGCGTCTCCGGCGTCTTTCGCGACGGTCGTGGCGTCCGGCGCGGTGGGCATCGGGCTCGCCGTCGGGGCCGGGGTGGCCGACGCGTCGGTGAACCCTGTCATGTCCACCTCGTAGCCCGCCGAGCTCTTCGCGGTGGCCGCCGCGTCGATCTGGACCGGCAGGCCGAACTTGTACGTCACCCGGATCAGGGTGCCGCTACCCATCGCGGTGTACAGATCCACCTCGACCTTGGTGGTGCCGGCCTTCTTGATCGCGTCCGAGTCCAGCAACGCCTTCGGGATGTTCTTGAGAGTGGAGAGGTCGAGGTTCTCGCTATAGAGGTCCGCGGTCGTGCCGGCGAGCGAGGTCACGCCGTCCGCGCGGACGGACCCGACCTGGTTCAGTGTCTGCCACCAGCCGGAGTAGGCGGCGTCGGTGGCCCAGGTGGTGCGCACCGAGGTGCTCTCCCACAGCTTCCCGACGAGGTCGCCGGTCTGCAGGGAGGTCGGGATCGTGGTGTACACCTTCTGGTCGAGCTCGAGCGCGGTCGACGGTTGCGTGGTCGAGCTGGAGCCGAGCATCTCGATCGAGCCGGTCAACGCGGCCTGGCCGCTGGTCGGATCGAAGGGCCCGGTCAGGATGGTCATCACATTTACAGTGGGGCTGACCTGCACCGTGTTGTAGGTGAGGGTGCCCGCCTGCGGATCGGCGAGCCAGGCCTGCAGCTGCGCGACCGCCGCCTTCTCCGCGAGGACGGTAGAGGCCGGGATGGTGGCGGTGGGCGCGGAGGCGGTCGGGGCGGTGCTGATCTGCTCGGTGGTGCCGCAGCCACTGATCGCGCCGAACAGCACCGCGGCCGCGATCGTCGCTCCCGCCGCGCGTCCTCGCCTGCCGGCCACCTTGCGCTCCTATCGACCACACCCCGTGCCGCCGTCCGGCCGCGCAATCCCTCGCAGTGCCTCTGCCGGCCTTTTCGAGCGCCCCGAGCAGGGATCGAACCTGCGACCAAGTGCTTAGAAGGCACCTGCTCTATCCGCTGAGCTATCGGGGCTCAAGTTCAGTTCCGCCGCTCAGGGTACCCGAACGCCCCCCGGCGCGACCGGAGCCGGCGGTGCCAGAACCGGACAGATCGCCGCTCGGCGGCGGCCCTGCCACGCTCTGGCACCGTTCCGCATCGAATTCGCAATCCAGAAGTTACCGAACTAACCGGCCATTGCTGTTCCCTTGCTCCGGCGGCTGAGGCAGGGTATCGCTGTGACGATCACAGGCCCGGACGCGGACCTGCTCAGCGCCGTCGGCGCCTTGCGAGACCACGTCGCCGCCCCACGCTTTCCGCTCAGCGCCGAAGGCGTCTCGGACGTGCGCGAACTCAGGACCGAGCTGCTCAACCGAATCGACGACTACCTCATTCCGCGGCTGCGCGAGCCGGGCGGACCGCTGTACCTGGTCATCGGCGGGCCTACCGGGGTGGGCAAGTCCACACTGGTCAACTCGCTGGTGCGGTACGACCTGACCAGGGCCGGGGTGCTGCGGCCCACCACGCGCGGCGCGGTGCTCTGCGTGAACCCGGCCGACGCGGCGGCGGCCACCGGGCCGCATCGGCTGCTGCCCGCCTTCGCCCGCACCGGCGGTGACCGGCCGCGCGGCGCCGGCGCCGGACCCGGCGATCTCGATCCCAAGCCCTCCGGCCGCCCGGAGGGCTTCACGTTGGCCACGCATCCGGCCATCCCCTACGGGCTCGCGCTGATCGACGCGCCGGACGTCAACTCCGTCGCCCGGGGCAACCGGGAGACCGGCCGCCGACTGCTCGGTGCGGCGGACAGCTGGCTGCTGGTGACCACTGCGGAACGTTATGCCGACGCCGTGCCCTGGCACCTGCTGCACGAGGCATGGCGCCGGCGGATGAGCGTGGCCGTGGTGCTCAACCGGGTGCCGGCCGAGTCCGCGCTCGAGGTCACCCAGGCCTTCGCGCAGATGCTCGACTCGCAACTGCCGCAGGCGAGCTCGGAGATACCGGTGTTCACCGTGCCGGAGACGACGCTGACCGCCGGGCTGATCCCCGAGTACCTGCTCGACCAGCTGGCCACCTGGCTGCGCGCGGCCAGCCAGGACCCGGCGGCCCGGCTCGCCGCAGTCCGGCGCACCGTGCTCGGCCTGCTCGACGACCTGCCGCAGCAGATATCAGTGCTCTATGAGGCGTTGACGGCACAGGGCGAGGTAGCCAACCGCCTGCGGGTACAGGCCGACCTGGCCTATTCGAGCGAGCGCGCGGGCCTGCACGACGCGGTGGCCGCGGGCGAGCTGATCGGCGGCGCGGCGCTGGTGGAGTGGCAGTCGATGATCGGCCCCGGCCGGGTGGACAACCTGCTGGATCCGGCTTCCGGCGCCGGCTCCACCGCGCGCCGGCTGCTGCTCGCCGCGGTGGCCGACCAGGTTTCGGCCGCGGTGGCCCGCGCCTCCGACCAGGTGGCGCAGGCTTGGCGCGGCACCGTGCCCGCCGAGCAGGAGGACCGGCTCGCGGTGACGGCGGGGAACCGGGCCGGCGCCGTCGCCCCGGAGCTCGAGGACTGGGCGAACCGGCTCGGCGAGCTCGTCTCGCGCACCCGGCTGCAGTCGCACACCGATGGCGCGCCCAGCGAACCGGACTATCGGATCGCGGTGCTGATCGCGACGGTGCTGAGCGGACGTGAGCTGCCGAGGGCGCACCGCAGGCGCAAGGCGGAGCCGCCGGCGCCGGCGGTCGCGGCGACCCGGCGGCTGGCTGACCGGGTCTTCCCCGGCGGGCTGGCCGAGCGGCTGGCCGAGCAGGCCGCGGCGGCGCTGGACGCGGCGCTCGGCGCGCTGTTCGACCGGCACGCCTACCGGCACCAGCGGGTGCTCGCCGAGCTCGGTGTGGACCCGGACGCGGCCAAGAACCTGCTCGAGGCCGGATACGCGGTGCAGCGGGCGCGCTGATGGCAGCCGACGGGAGCACGACGCGTACGCCGAATACGAGAAATACGACGAATACGAGGAATACGACGACTGCGGCGAGCAGCGGCGGTCGACCGGGAACAGCAGAGCCGCACGAGGAACACGCACGACCGAGGGAGACAGGGCAGTGACACGGGCCGAGGGAAGCACACCGGGCACCGGCGCCCGGCTGGACGCGCTCGGCCGGGTGGTCAAGCTGGCGGCCGGGCGACTGCCGGAGCCGGCGCTCGAGCCGGCCCGCGAGGTGCTGGAACGGGCCGCCGCGCGCTACGCCCTGTCCGCCGAGCACACCCTCGTCGCACTCGGCGGGCCCACCGGCGCGGGCAAGTCCTCGCTGTTCAACGCGCTGGTCGGGATCGGCCTCTCGCCGGTCGCGGTACGCCGGCCGACCACCGCGCACCCGCTGGCCTGCGTCTGGGAGGCGGAGCGGCTCGAGGAGGCGCGTCCGCTGCTCGACCGGATCGGCGTGGACCCGCGGCGGCAGTTGTGCCGGGAGTCGCCGCTCGACCTCGGTCCGCAGCGGCCGGGCGCTCCGGCGCCGGCCCGCGATCCGCTGGCCGGGCTCGTCCTGGTGGACCTGCCGGACCACGACTCGGCCCGCACCGACCACCGGCTGAGCGTGGACCGGGCCGTCGAGTTCGCCGACCTGCTCGTCTGGGTGACCGACCCGCAGAAGTACGCCGACGCGTCCTGGCACGACGACTATCTCAAACACCTGTCGTCGCACGGCGGGGTGACGCTGATCCTGCTCAACCAGGTGGACAAGCTGCCGCCGGGCACGCTGCCGGAGATCCTGGCCGACCTGCGCCGCCTGGTGGACGCGGACGGCCTGGCCGACGCCACGATCCTGCCGATCTCCGCGCGCACCGGCGAGGGGCTCGACGAACTGCGCGAGCGGCTGGCCGAACTGGTGGCCGGGCGCCGGGCCGCCGCGGACCGGCTGGGCGCCGACGTGGATCGGGCGGCCGCCGCACTGGCGCCGCTGATCACCACGGGAGTCATCGGAGTCGTAGAAACCGCGGGAGTCACGGCGCTGATACCGGAGGCCGCGGACGCCGCGCAGGATTCCCCGCGTTCCGCGCCGGCGACCGCCCCGACGACCGCGCAGCACGCCGGGCCGAACACCTCGCACGCCGCCGCCCCGGACACCGCGCAGCAGGTCGTCGACAATCAGATCCCTGACTCTGATCGCGAGCGCGCGCTGGCCGGACTGCGCGCCGCCGCCGGGGTCGCCAGCCTGGCCGACGCGGTCTCCGCCCGGGCCGCCGCCCGCGCCCTCCCCCTCGTCTCGACTCCGTTGCGCGCGCTGGCGCGGCTGTGGCGCAAGGACTCGCCGGACGAGGCCCGCGGTCCCGGACCGGACGCTCCGGCGGCGGTGCCGGTGGACCGCAGCGGGCTCGACCAGGTGCTCGGACAGTTCGCGAACGCCGTCACCCAGCGACTGCCCGAGGAGTGGGGCCGCGCGCTGCGCCAGCGGATCACCGGCTCCCGCCGTGACGTGGCCGAACAGCTGGATCTGGCGCTCGGCCAGTGCGAGCTCGCGGCGGTGGACGGCGCGTCAAGCGGCACCGGACCGGCCCGCTTCGGCCACGTGCTGCTGCTCCTGCTCGCCGCCGCGGGCCTGGTCAGCGGAATCGGCGGCGCGCTGGGGCTGCTGCCCGCGATTGCCGCCGTGGCCGGCGCCGCCGGTCTGGTCGTGGGCCTGCTCGGCTCGGTGTTGCTCGACGTCCGGGCGCGCGCGACGGCGCGGGCGCGGGCCATCAAGGCAGGCCAGGTGGCAGCGGGCTCGCTCTCGGTGGAGCTGGCGGCGGTGGCCCAGGACGGCCTGTTCGCGCCGGCCGCCGCCGAGCTGGACCGGCATCAGCGCGCGCATGAGGCGTTCAGCGTGGTGTACAGCGAGTAGGACAGGTCAGGAACCGCCTGGCGGGGCCGATAGACTAGGCAGCATGGCTGAGTTCATCTACACCCTGCGCAAGGCCCGCAAGGCCCATGGCGACAAGGTCATCCTCGACGACGTGACGTTGAGCTTCTTGCCGGGTGCGAAGATCGGCGTGCTCGGTCCGAACGGCGCCGGCAAGTCCACCGTGCTGAAGATCATGGCGGGCCTCGAGCAGCCCTCGAACGGCGACGCCACGCTCAGCCCCGGCTACTCGGTCGGCATCCTGCTGCAGGAGCCGGAGCTGAACGAGGAGAAGGACGTGCTCGGCAACATCCAGGAGGGTGTCGCCGAGACCAGAGCCCTGCTCGACCGCTTCAACGAGGTCGCCGAGCTGATGGGGACCGAGTACACGGAAGAGCTCGGCAACGAGATGGGCCGGCTGCAGGAGCAGCTCGACCACCGCGACGCCTGGGACCTCGACGCGCAGCTCGAGCAGGCGATGGACGCCCTGCGCTGCCCGCCGCCGGACGCCGACGTCAAGGTCCTCTCCGGCGGTGAGAAGCGCCGCGTCGCACTGTGCAAGCTGCTGCTCACGGCGCCCGACCTGCTGCTCCTGGACGAGCCGACCAACCACCTGGACGCCGAGTCCGTGCTCTGGCTCGAGCAGCACCTGGCCAAGTACGCCGGCACCGTCGTCGCCATCACCCACGACAGGTACTTCCTGGACAACGTCGCGCAGTGGATCCTCGAGCTCGACCGCGGCCGCGCCTACCCCTACGAGGGCAACTACTCGACGTACCTCGAGACCAAGTCCGCCCGACTCAAGGTCGAGGGGCAGAAGGACGCCAAGCGCGCCAAGCGGCTCAAGGAAGAGCTCGAATGGGTGCGTTCGAACGCGAAGGGCCGGCAGGCGAAGTCGAAGGCCCGTCTCGCCCGCTACGAGGAGATGGCCGCCGAGGCGGACAAGACCAGGAAGCTGGATTTCGAGGAAATCCAGATCCCGCCGGGCCCGCGCCTTGGCAGCATCGTGGTCGACGTCCAGAAGCTGAACAAGGGCTTCGGCGAGCGGGTGCTGATCGACGACCTGTCCTTCACCCTGCCGCGCAACGGAATCGTCGGCGTGGTCGGACCGAACGGCGCGGGCAAGACCACGCTGTTCAAGACGATCGTCGGGCTCGAGAAGGCCGACTCCGGCGAGGTCAAGGTCGGCGAGACGGTCAAGATCTCGTACGTGGACCAGGGCCGTTCCAACATCGACCCGAAGAAGACCCTGTGGGAAGTGGTCTCGGACGGGCTCGACTACATCCACGTCGGCCAGGTCGAGATGCCCTCGCGCGCGTACGTCTCGGCCTTCGGCTTCAAGGGCCCGGACCAGCAGAAGCCGGCCGGCATCCTCTCCGGCGGAGAGCGCAACCGGCTGAACCTGGCGCTGACCCTGAAAGTCGGCGGCAACCTGCTGCTGCTCGACGAGCCGACCAACGACCTGGACGTGGAGACGCTCTCCTCGCTGGAGAACGCGCTGCTCGAGTTCCCGGGCTGCGCGGTGGTCGTCTCGCACGACCGCTGGTTCCTGGACCGGGTCGCGACGCACATCCTGGCCTATGAGGGCGAATCGAAGTGGTTCTGGTTCGAGGGCAACTTCGAGTCCTACGAGAAGAACAAGGTCGAGCGGCTCGGCCCGGAGGCCGCACGGCCGCACCGGGTGACCTACCGGAAGCTCACGCGTGACTGATATGGCGCAGAACATGCCGGCCATCGGCAGGCGGCACATCTATCTCTGCCCCCTGCGATGGGCCGACATGGATTCCTTCGGCCATGTCAACAACGTCGTGTACCTGCGGTACCTGGAGCAGGCCCGCGTGGACTGGATGTTCGAGACGGCCCGCGAGGCCGGGGTGGAGAAGTTCAGCCTCGGCACCGTGGTGGCCCGGCACGAGATCGACTACAAGCGGCCGCTGGTCTACCGCGCCGACCCGGTGCGGGTGGAGATCTGGGTGACCAAGATCGGCGTCGCGTCGTTCATCTGCGCGTACGACGTGCGCGACGACGACACGGTGTACGCGACGGCGAAGACCACGCTCGTGCCCTACGACCTGGCCGCGCAACGCCCGCGCAGGCTGGCGCCGGAGGAGCGGTTCTATCTCGAGCAGTACCTTCGGTTGGAGCACTAGCCGGTGTTGATCCACTTCGCGAGCAGCCGTGACGGAGCCGCCCTCGGGTCGTATCTGGAGCGGTTGCTGCATTTCGACAAGACGGCGGCGGTGCGTTTCGTCGGCGTCGGCCCCGGAGCGGCCGCGTATACCGGGCCTCCCTTCGGCGGACGCCCGGTGCTGGCGCTGCGGCTGACCGCGCTGCAGCAGGGCACTGAGCCGTTCGATGTGACGGTGCTCGCCGGCAAGCTGCTTGAAGGGCTCTCGTCCGACGACTCGCAACTGCTGGTGCCGGACACGATGGTGGGCGGCCCGTCCTGGGCCGGTCTGCTGCCGCCGCGTACCGGCTGGAGCCGGCTCGGGTTGCTGAGCGTGCGCGAACTCGCCCGCGAGGCGGCGCAGGGCAACTCGGACTTCCGGTTCCGGGCCCTGGGCCTGGATCGGGCCGGCCTCGACGCGTTGGGCGAGGAGATCTGGAGTCGGCCGCTCGCCTCGATGCAGAGCTCAGACTCCAACTCGGCCTCCGCCGAGCCCGCGCTGACGCTGCGCACCGCGCACGCCGCGATGGCGCTCGGATTCCTCGGGCCCGATCCTGAGCAGTCGCCGGAGATGGCGCCGCTGGCCCAGATCGGCCGCTGGCTACGGCTGGACGCGCCTTACGGGACGGTGCTGCAGCGGGATTAGTCCCGGCAGCGTGAAACTTTCATCCGGGACGGCGACCTCTCCACCCCTTCGACCGCCGGTGTCTACGTGCCGCGCAGCACAGACTACTGATCCACGTCGGACGGAAGGCCTATCCGACCGGAAATGAAGCGCCGGCCGGGAATCCGCACCCTCAGCGGATTTCCGGCCGACGCTCGCTCCCCCCGGCTCTCGGGGCTCTTCAGCCCTTGCGGAACGGCAGGGTTCGCACTCGGGAAGTAGGCCGGCGTCGGGCTGAGGCGCCAACCGCTGTTGCCCGGCCCGAGGTCGAACTGGATCTGCGGGGTGGCCGGCGGGTACTGGTCCTGCACCGTGCTTGCCACACCGCCTCGTGCGCGGCGTTCGCGGCGGAGACGGCAGCCGCGAACGCCGCGGTCGAATCGCTCACGCCAGTCGGGTCGGCGCCCTCGCTGAGCACTGAGACTGTGTGAGCAGGCTGCGGTGTCGGCGGCGCCACCTGGTAGAAGTCGGCCAGGTTGATCGTGTACGGGAACGTGGTGTCCGACGCGTCCGCCTGCAGCCGGACCGTGTCACCGTGGTGCAGTTCGGTTCCGAACTGCATGCGGACGTCGTTGAAGAAGTGGTGCGTCTTGCTGCCGTAGATCTGCGGCGTGTCGATGTAGCTGTAGGCAGCGGTCAGCTGGAGCTCCTGGGACAGCCGCTTGCCGTTGACGTACACGGACAGCGTGCCGGACATCCCCTGCGGCGGCGCGTAGTCGACGTCGATCGCGTTTGCATTGTGCGACAACGTGAATTGCACGTACTGACCGGTCGAGCTGAGCTGGACGGCCTCGCGACCGACGGCCTCCGACGCCAGGCTGCCCTGGGTGTAGTCGGGGCCGATCACTGTGCCGTCGCTGCCGGCCGCGGGACCGGTCGCCAGATACTCGCCGACCAGTCCCGGGACCCGCGCGCCGCCGCCGTACGACGGGTCGAACGCGGACAGCGGCGCGCTCGAGGCCGTGGCGGGGGCAGCGGAGGGAGCGGCAGCCAGGGCCGACGACGACGCTCCGATGGTTATCAATCCGGTGAGACCTGCCGCGGCCGCGCCGAGTGGGCCCGGTCGTGCCGATGGACGTGGCAAAGCCGGTTCCTCTCCATTGAGGTGGGACGGCAGAATCAGAGGATTGTGGTGCTCAGCCCAGCCGAAGCCAGACGGCGGTGTCCGAGGGCAGCAGGCCGCCCTCGTCGCTCAGTGGCCCGCTGTACAGCAGGATCTCGCTGTGCGGCGGGAGTTCGGCGGCCGCGGAGCCGAAGTTGATCACGCAGGCGAAGTCCTCGCCCCGCCGGAAGGACAGCACCTCCGGCGTCGAGGGCAGCCAGCGCAGCGGCTCGTGGTCCGAGCGCAGCGCGTCCTCGGCCCGGCGCAGTCGCAAAGCATTGCGGTACAGCTCGAGCATCGAATCCTGGTCGCCGAGCTGGGCTTCGACCGTCATCCGGTCCCAGGCCTGCGGCTGCTCAGAGAGCCAGGGCTTCGACGTCGCGCCGTCCGGGCTGAAGCCGAACGGCGGCTCGGCGCCGGACCAGGGCAACGGAACGCGGCAGCCGTCCCGTCCCGGGTCGGCGCCGTTGGTCCGGAAGAACATCTGGTCGTGCTTGTTCGCGTCCGGGATGTCCTCGACCTCCCAGAGGCCGAGCTCCTCGCCCTGATAGACATAGGCCGAGCCGGGCAGCGAGAGGCTCAGCAGCGCCGCCGCCCGCGCGCGCCGCGTGCCGAGTGCCAGGTCCACCGGGGTGGAGAAGTTGCGGGTGGCGAAGGCGAAGCTCGTGTCGGACCGGCCGTAGCGCGTCACGTGCCGCGTCACGTCGTGGTTCGACAGGACCCAGGTGGCCGGCGCGCCGACCGGCAGGTGCGCCGCGATCGTCTCGTCGATCACCTTGCGCAGCTCGGCCGGGTCCCACGGGCAGGAGAGGAAGGAGAAGTTGAACGCGGTGTGGATCTCGTTGGGCCGCAGGTACATCGCGAAGCGCTGCGGGTCCGGCATCCACACCTCGCCGATCAGCGCCTTGGGCTCCGGGTACGAGTCGGCCACCCGGCGCCACTCCTGGTAGATCTCGTGGATGCCGTCGCGGTCGGTGTACGGGTGCGGGGCGTCCTCGGGCGCATCCGGGTCGAGGTCGGCCAGGAACGGGTCCTTTACCAGGATCGCGGCCGAGTCGATGCGGATGCCGTCGGCGCCGCGGTCGAACCAGAACCGCAGGATGCTCAGGTGCTCCTCGCGGACCGCGGGGTGCTCCCAGTTGAGGTCCGGCTGCGCGTCCGCGAACAGGTGCAGGTACCACTGGTCGGGCTTGCCGTCGGCGTCCACGGTCCTGGTCCAGGCCGAGCCGCCGAAGTGGGACACCCAGTTGTTCGGCGGCTCGCTGCCCTCGAGGCCGCGGCCGGGCCGAAACCAGAATCGGGCCCGCTCGTCCGAGCGCGGCGCCGCGGCCAGCGCGGCCTTGAACCACGGGTGCTGATCCGAGACGTGGTTCGGCACGATGTCGATGATGATCCGGATGCCGAGCGCGTGCGCCTCCTCGATCAGCGCGTCGGCCTCTTCGAGGGTGCCGAAGTCGGGGTCGATGTCGCGGTAGTCGGATACGTCGTATCCGCCGTCGGCCATCGGCGAGGGGTACCAGGGGTTGAGCCAGATCGCGTCGACGCCTAGGTCGGCCAGGTAGGCCAACCGGGACCTGATGCCCTGCAGATCGCCCACTCCGTCGCCGTTCCCGTCCGCGAAGCTGCGCACGTACACCTGGTAGGTGACCGCGTCACGCCACCAGGGCCGGGCTAGCGGGGCCGGGTTCGGCGCGGCGTCCCGCGACCCGGAGGAGGTCGGGCGCTGCGCGGCGGTCCGATGGAGAGTCACGGAATCGGCTCCTTCTCTGTCGCGTGCCGGTTGCGCACAACGTACATGGCGCCACACAGTCACGCAAGAGATCTGTGTCTGGGCTGCAAAAACGAGATCACTGATTGCTGATAGTGCGCCCGAGCCCGCCGCGCAGAGAGATTGAGTACGGACTCGTCAGAACCGTGGCACGCGGCTGAGTCGCCCTTGCCATCGCAAGTAACTTGATCGTTGTAATCAAGTCGTGTCGTTGCGAGTTTTCATCGCTATCTTGCGAACACATGTCCGTGTCAGTACGGTGAACCCACCCGGGGCAAGACCACAGTCGTTCATGTCCAGCTGAGGGAAGGCAGATCTATGAACAGTTCGGTCCGCCGACGGTCCGGTTTGCGCCGGTCCACGGTCACGATCGCCGTCGCGGGGCTGGCGCTGTCCGCCGCGGCCTGCTCGAGCAACAGCAGCAACAGCAACGCGGACACGGCCAACCAAAAGGTCACCATCACGGTCGACTGCGCGGCCCCGGCGAGCAAGCCGGTGGCGTACAAGGAGTGGAACGAGGACGTCGCGCTGTTCGAGAAGGCGAACCCGAACATCACGATCCAGAGCATCCGCACGTTCCCGTGCGAAACTCCGGCGCTGTTCACCGCCGCCCTCAAGGCCGGGACCGAGGCGAATGTCTTCTACACGTACTACACCGACCAGGGACAGGTGCTCGACAACGGCCAGGCCGCCGACATCTCCCAGTACGTCAACACCACTTCGGTGCCGAACCTGAACTACATCGTGCCCACCGCGATGAACGCGGTGAAGGCCGGCGGCAGCACCTACGGCCTGCCGACCAGCATCTACACCATGGGCCTTGTCTACAACCGGCAGCTGTTCCAGCAGGCCGGGCTCGACCCGAACTCGCCGCCCACCACGTGGACCGAGGTCGAGGCCGACGCGAAGAAGATAGCCGCCCTCGGCAGCGGGATCGCGGGCTACGGCGACTACAGCGCCGGGCACAACGGCGGCTGGCACTTCGTCTCCGAGATGGACGCGCTCGGCACGCACGTGCTCAACTCGGACAACACCGCGGCGAACTTCAACAACGCGAACGCGGTGCAGCTGCTGCAGGCCCTGCACCAGATGCGGTACGTGGACAACGACATGGGCAAGACCCAGGACCTCGCCTGGGGCACGCTGCAGCAGCAGATGGCGGCCGGCAAGCTCGGCATGTACATCGCAGCGCCCGATGACATCACGTACATGGTCCAGTCGCTCGGTGCGAACTACAGCACCTACGGCATGGGCGCGATCCCGGACGTCAGCGGCAGCCCGGCCGGCTCGCTGCTCGGCGGCGCCGACGTCATGTTCGCCAAGAAGGACACCCCGGCGCAGATCCAGGCCGGCATCAAGTGGGTGAACTTCGAGTACCTCACCGAGGGCGACGGCCAGTTCAACTACGCCCGGTCGAAGGCCGACAGCCAGGCCGTCGGCCTGCCCGAGCCCGAACTGTTCTCGGCGGGCAGCCCCGCGCTCAACCAGGACATCCAGCTCAAGACCAAGTACGCCACCATCCCTGTGCAGTACTACACGAACTACATCCAAGCGGCCGTGCCCGGCATCCCCGAGTCGGTCCTGGCGCAGCCGATCTACGCGGCGCTGGACAACGTGATGTCCGGGGTGTTGACGAATCCCAATGCCAACTACCAGACGTTGCTCTCCACAGCGGCCAGCCAGGTGAATACATTGCTACAGAACGCGCAGTAACGGGAACAGCCGCGCACAGCGGCACCGCGGGGCCGGCCGAACATACGTCGGCCGGCCCCGCGGCCGCCCCCGCCACAACGCTCGACGCCGACCGACCACACCGTCCCGAACCAGCCAGGAAACCAGGAAGCCAGGAATCCAGGAGCACCGATGACCGACGTGATCGTCCAAGGCAGGACCAACAAAGACAGCCCGACGATCTCACGTCGACCCGCCTCCGCGCGGTTCCGGCGTGAGGTGCGCCGCAATCTGACCGCCTACGGCTTCCTGGCCGGCGGGATCCTCTGTTTCGCCGTCTTCACCTGGTATCCGATGATCCGCGAGATCATCTGGAGCTTCCAGCGCACGCATTTCGGGGTGACCAGCTGGGTCGGGTTCAACAACTACCGGCGGATATTCGCCGACCCGACGTTCTGGCAGGCCTGGCGCAACACCCTGCAGTTCACCGGCTTCGCGCTCATCCTCGGGTTCGTCGTCCCCTTCTTCACCGCGATCCTGCTCAACGAGCTCAGGCACGGGCTCGGCTATCTGCGGATCCTGGTGTATCTGCCGGTGATGCTGACGCCGGTGTCCGGGCTGCTCCTCTTCCAGTACTTCTACGACCCCGGCCACGGCCTGTTCGACTATCTGCTGCACGACCTGCACCTGCCGACCTCGAACTTCCTGCAGGACCCGCAGATCGCGATGCTCTGCGTCGTCGTCGCAGCGACGTGGCTCAACATGGGCAGCGCGACGCTGATCTACCTGGCGGCGCTGCAGAACATCCCAGGCGACCTGTACGAAGCGGCCGAACTGGACGGTGCCGGGATCCTCAAGCGGATCTGGCACGTGACCGTCCCGCAGACGCGGCCGATCCTGATGCTGCTGCTGATGTTGCAGATCGTCGCGACCATGCAGGTGTTCGTGGAGCCGTTCATCCTGACGAACGGCGGGGCGGGGCCACAGGACTCGACGCTGTCCGTCGTCACGCTGCTGTACAACTATGCGTTCGTATACAACACAACCAGCTCGTACAGTTCGGCCTCCGCGCTCGGCGTGGTGATGCTGCTGGTGCTCGGGGCGTTCTCGGCCGGCTTCACCGTACTCAACCGGAACCGGGACTAGGAGGAAAAGAGTCATCATGGCTACCCGTACCCTGATATCCCGGGCACAGCTGAGCCGGCCGAGCGGCAAACGCGCCTACCGGACGGTCCTGATCCTGACCCTCGTCGTGTTCACGATCGTGTTCATCGGCCCGATCTACTTCCTGTTCACCGACGGCCTGAAGTCGACGCAGGAGGTCATCCAGACCCCGCCGACGCTCATCCCGCAGGCCCTGCATCCGAGCGTGTATCGGCAGGCCTGGGACGAGATGGACCTGGGCCAGCTGCTCTTCAACACGCTGTACTACGCGTTCGGCGCGCTGCTGTTCCAGCTGGTGTTCGACGTGGCGGCGGCCTACGCGTTCTCCAAGCTGCGACCGGCCTTCGGCAACATCGTGCTCGGCATGATGCTGGCCTCGCTGATGATCCCGGCGGCGGTGCTGCTGGTGCCGCAGTACGTGACCATCACCAACCTGCCGCTGATCCACACCAGCCTGATCAACCAGCCGGAGGCGATCTGGCTCCCCTCGGTGGCCAACGCCTTCAACATCTTCCTGCTCAAACGCTTCTTCGACTCGATACCGGACGAGATCATGCAGGCCGCCGCGATCGACGGGGCCGGCCCGGTGCGCACCCTGCGCTCGGTGGTGCTGCCGATGTCCCGGCCGATCCTCGGCGTGGTCTCGATCTTCGCCGTGGTGACGGTGTGGAAGGACTTCCTCTGGCCGCTGCTCGCCGAGCCGCTGCCGTCGAAGCAGACGTTGAACGCAGGTATCAGCTCCCTGTCCCAAGGCGTACCGCAGAACGTACTGATCGCGGCGTCCGCCATCGCCGCGATCCCGACGATCGTGTTGTTCCTGATCTTCCAGCGCAACATCGTCGCCGGACTGACCGCGGGCGGCCTCAAGGGATAGCGGGAGAAGAAAGAGTCGAGCCCGGCATCCCACACATGCCGGGCTCGACTCCTTTTCCCGTTTCGGCCCTCGCCGAGTCGAAGGCGATCAGGCCGAAGCGGCGGCAACGGGCGCGGGTGCGGGTCCGGTGGACCCGCGCACGACGAGTTCGGGCTCGAACAATAGCTCCTCCGCCGTCACCGGGATGCCGTCGATCTGGCCCACCAGCATGGCGACGGCCGCGCGGCCGATGGCCTCGAGCGGCTGGCGGACCGTGGTGAGCGGCGGATCGGTGCAGTTCATGAAGGCCGAGTCGTCGTAGCCGACCACCGAGACGTCCTGCGGGACGCGCAGGCCGGCCCGGCGTACCGCCCGCACCACACCGAGCGCTATCGGGTCGCTGGCGCAGACGATGCCGGTCACGCCTTGCTTGAGCAGCCTGGACGCGGCCACCTGACCGCCCTCGATGGAGAACATGGTGTGCTCCACGAACTCCAGCGGCGTGGTGAGCCCGGCCCGCTGCGCCGCGAGCTGGAACGCCTCCTGCTTGCGCCGCGAGGGCATGTGGTCCGGCGGTCCGAGGATCAGCCCGAGACGCTCGTGACCGAGCGAGATGAGATGGCCGAAGGCCTGCTCCACGGCGACCGCGTCGTCGGTGGAGACCCGGGGGAAGTCCAGGTTCTCGCTCGCCGCGTTCACCAGCACGACCGGCAGCCGCAGCTCGAGCAGCCGCAGGTAGTGGCCGTGCGGGGCGTCCGCCTCGGCGTACTGGCCGCCGCCGAAGACCATGCCGGAGACCTGCCGTTCGAGCAGCATGTCCACGTAGTCGGCCTCTGACATGCCGCCGGTGGTCCTGGTGCACAGCACGGCGGTGAAGCCCCGCTGGGCCAGCGCCCCGCCGACCACCTCGGCCAGCGCCGGGAAGATCGGGTTCTGCAGTTCGGGCAGCACAAGTCCGATCAGCCGGGCGCGCTCGCCGCGCAGCTGGGTGGGCCGTTCATAGCCCATGACGTCGAGCGCGGTGAGTACGGCCGCGCGGGTCGACGCGGAGATTCCGGGTTTGTCGTTGAGCACCCGGCTGACCGTGGCCTCACTGACCCCGGCCTTCTTCGCCACATCCGAGAGTTTGCCTGGCATGCTGCAAGTGTACGGCATAAACGTGCAAGAAAGTTGCGACTTTGTCGACGACTTGCGGTCCAGACCATTGGACCGTCCCGCCCCCGCCACCAGGCAGCGGCCGCCGCCGTTGAGACGGATTTCCGGCGACTCCCGGACGACGGCGGGTTTCCGGACTTGCACGACGCGGCGGCCCGCCGGCGCGGCCGCGGACCGGCCGGAAAATCCGGACGAGGTATTTGTTCACGCGAACAACCGTCAGATGCCCGGAATGCCGGTTTCCCGGAACAGCGTACGAAGATCAAACCACTGTGACCTGCACTGTTCGTTTCGTTATAAAGAGTTCATTGACGGGAAACAAGGCCGACGCTTTACTTCCTCACACCGGTACCGGTTACGGAACCGGTACCGGGCCGAAGGAGGCTGCGTTGCCGATCACCATCACGGACGTGGCTGAGCGTGCCGGAGTGAGCAAGACCACCGTCTCCCGGGTGCTCAACGGCAAGGGCGAACTCGACGCCACCACCGCGGCCCGGGTACGCCAGGTCATCGCAGAGCTCGGGTATGTGCCGAAGGCGGGGGCCGTGGGCCTCGCGCGCGGCCGGACCCGGGTCATCGGGATGCTCGTACCGTCGCTGACCTGGCCCTGGATAGGCGAGGTGCTGCAGGGCACGGTCGACGTGGTCGAGTCCGCGGGATACGGTCTGATGCTCTTCACCTGTACCCAGGGCGACCAGTCGATGCGCCGCTTCGCCGGCCAGGTTTCGGCCAAGTCCTTCGACGGGCTGCTGGTCATCGAGCCGGAGGGCACGCTGGACTACATCAGTAGTCTGCACGAGCAGGGGCTGCCGGTGGTGCTGATCGACGATCGGGAGCACCGGCCGCGCTTTCCGTACGTCGCGACGACGAATCGGGCCGGCGGGGCCTCGGCGGCCGGGCACCTTTTGTCGTTGGGTCGAACGCAGGCGGCGGTGATCACCGGCGACATGCGCTTCGGCTGCACCAGGGAACGGCTGGCCGGCTTCCGTGCGCGGATGGCCGACGCCGGACACCCGTTGAATCCGCGGTTGGTTCAGGGCGCGGATTTCACCTTCGAGGGCGGGCTTCGGGCCACGGTCCGGCTGCTGCAGTCGGGCCTGCCGTTCGACGCCGTCTTCGCGCACAACGACCTCTCGGCCGCGGGCGCGCTACAGGCCCTGGCCGAGGCGAAGCTGCGGGTGCCGCAGGACGTCGCGGTGGTCGGCTTCGACGACGTGCCGATGGCCGCGTACTCGAATCCGCCGCTGAGCACCGTGCGCCAGCCGATGCGCGGCATGGGCGAGGCCGCGGCGCGGCTGCTGATGGCACACCTGGACGGCGGCGAGCAGATGCCGGACGAACCGCACATCGTTCCCACGGAACTGGTGGTGCGCGGCTCCACGCATCCGCAGGCCCGGAGCGTGGAGGCAGTGGCAGCGGTCTGAGCAGCGGAGCACCGGATACCGAAAGACCGGAAGACCGATGAAGAAGAACAACCCGAAACGCAGAAAACACTGACAAACCAGACCGGCCCACCGCTTGGACACAGTGGGCCGGACGGGATCGGATCGGGCGCACGTTCCCGCGTACCCCGATCCGCCGCACGTCATCCGAGAGAGTCACGACTCAAGCGAGGGATACATGCGTACAACGAGAACTATAGCGGTCCTGGCCGCTGCGCTCCTGGCAGCGGGCGGTCTGGCCGCATGCGGAGGCTCCACCACCGCGTCGAACGCGGGGTCCACCGGGTCCGGCGTGTTGAACATAGGCATGCCCAACGGCGTGCAGAGCGACAACAACAACCCGTTCCTGAGTTCTTCGGCGGCCAACAGCCTCGGCTACAAGAACGTCATCTACGAACCCCTGGTGATGACGAACATCGTCCAGCCGACCGAGGCCGGCACGCCCTGGCTGGCCACCGCCTGGACTTGGTCGAATAACTACCAGCAACTGGTGCTGACCATCCGCAACGGCGTGACCTGGTCCGACGGCCAGCCGCTGACCGCCGCGGACGTCGCGTACACCTTCAACCTGATGAAGTCGAACGCCGCGCTGAACCAGTACGCGATCCACTTCGGCACGATCAGCAGCAGCGGGAACACGGTCACGCTGACCTTCGCGGCCTCGCAGTACGTGTACCAGACGCACATCCTCAACCAGTTCATCGTGCCCCAGCACATCTGGTCGAAGATCGCGAACCCGGCCACCGACGCGGTGACCCAGCCGGTCGGCTCCGGCCCCTACGCGCTGACCACGTTCGCGAACAACACCGCGACACTCACCAGGCGCGCCTCGTACTGGCAGACGCTGCCGCAGATCAAGACCCTGCACTACACCTCGTACTCGTCCAACACGACGCAGACCACCGCGCTGACCGACGGCCAGGCGGACTGGAGCTTCGTGTTCATCCCGAACCCGTCGGTCACCTACACCGCGAAGGACCCGGCGCACCTGCAGCTGTGGTTCCCGGCCGTGCTCGGCATCCACGCGCTGTGGCTCAACACCACGGTCACGCCGTTCAACAACGCGAACCTGCGGGTGGCGATGAACGACGTGATCAACCGGCAGGCGATCGTGCAGACCGGTGAGGACGGCTACTTCTACCCCGAGGTGACCAGCAACACCGGCATCCCGACCCCGGCCGGCACCGCGTTCATCAACAGCCAGTTCAGCTCGGACACGACCGCGGTCTCGGCGACCACCGCCAAGTCCCTGCTGACCTCCACCGCCGGCTTCAGCTACAGCGGCAGCACCCTGATGTACAACGGCAAGGCGGTCACCCTCCAGCTGGCCGACCCGGCCGGCTGGTCCGACTACGACACCGACCTGACGCTGATCCAGAACGACCTGGCCCAGATCGGCATCACCGCGACCGTGTCCCAGCCGAACGCCAACACCTGGACGACCAACCTCGAGGACGGCGACTTCCAGGGCGCGCTGCGCTGGACCAACAGCGGCGCCACGCCGTACGACCTGTTCGAGACCGTCATGGACGGCGCGCAGCTGGTGCCGATCGGCACCGCGGCCAACGGCGACTTCGGCCGCTTCAACTCCCCGGCCGCGACCTCCGCGCTCGCCCAGTACGCCTCGGCGAGCACCGACGCAGCCCGGGCCCAGGCCCTGCAGACGCTCGAGAACATCATGGTGACCCAGATGCCGGTGATCCCGATCATGGCGGCCAACGGCGGCGGCGAGTACAGCACGAAGAACTACTCCGGCTGGCCCTCGGCGAACGACCCCTACGCCCCGGCGCAGCCGACGCTGATCAACTCTCTGCAGATCATCCTGAAGCTCAAGCCGACCTCCTGACCCACGGGTATCGAGTTCCGGCGGACGGGCGGGGCCGCTCTCCCCGCCCGCCCGCCGGGCGCCTGACGAGAAACGGAAACACCCATGGATACCGAGGAGACGGTCGTCCTCGAGGCGGAGGGCCTCACCAAGCACTTTCCGGTACGCGGCGGCGGCCGTGAACTTCTGCGCTCCGGGCACCGCGCGGTGCACGCCGTGGACGACGTGGCCCTCAGCCTGCGCCGCGGCAGGGTCACCGCGCTGGTCGGCGAGTCCGGCTCGGGCAAGTCCACCGTCGCCCGGCTGCTCGCGCAGATGCAGCCGCGTACCGGCGGCACGGTCCGACTGCGCGGCGAGGACGTCACCGTGCACGGCGGACGCCGCTTCCGGGCCTACTGCCGCAGCGTCCAGTTGATCTTCCAGGACCCCTTCGCCTCGCTGAATCCGGTGCACACCGTCCGCTACCACCTGACCAGGGCGTTGCGGATCCACGGACACGGCGGACGCTCTGCGCGGGATCTCGAGACCGCGCTCGCCGACCTGCTCGGCCGGGTGCGGTTGACCCCGGCCGAGCAGTACCTCGCCAAGTATCCGCACGAGCTGTCCGGCGGCCAACGGCAGCGGGTCGCGATCGCTCGCGCCCTGGCGGCCGAGCCCGAGGTGCTGCTGGCCGACGAGCCGGTCTCGATGCTGGACGTCTCGATCCGGCTCGGCGTGCTCAACCTGCTGCGGGACCTCAAGGAGCAGTTCCACCTGGCAGTGCTCTACATCACCCACGACATCGCCTCGGCCAGGTACTTCGCCGACGAGACGCTGGTGATGTACGCGGGACGGCTGGTGGAGGGCGGGGCGAGCGAGACCGTCACCCAGTCCCCCGCCCACCCCTATACCAGGCTGCTGATCGACTCGGCGCCGGACCCGGACCGCATCCTGCGCGCCGATCCCGCGGCGGACCTCGCGCCGACCGACCTGCTCGAGGGCGCGGTGGCCGAGTTGCCCGAGGACGATCTCGGCGAGCCGCCGAGCCTGGTCACCCCGCCCTCCGGCTGCCGCTTCCACCCGCGCTGCCCGCACGTGATGGAGCGCTGCCGGACCGAGTTGCCGCCCCGCTTCGAAGTGGCACCGGAAACCGGTTCGACCCAGTGGGCCGCGTGCTGGCTCTACGACTCCGCCGACGCGCGGCCCGAGGAGGCCGCGGCATGAAACGACTGCTCAACCGCCTGGCCTTCTACCTGTTCACCGCGTGGGCCGCGATCACCATCAACTTCTTCATCGCGCGGCTGCTCCCCGGCAACCCGGTCAGTGCCCTGATGACGAAGTACCAGGGACAGCTCGACTCGCACGCGGTGGCCGCGCTCACCGCGCTCTTCGGCCTGGACAAGCACCAGACGCTGTGGCAGCAGTACACCGCGTACTGGGGCCAGCTCTTCCACGGCAACCTCGGCATCTCCTTCTCCCAGTTCCCCGTTCCCGTCAGCACCCTGATCGGCTCGTATCTGCCGTGGACGCTGTTCCTGGTGGGTACCGCGACCGTGCTGAGCTTCCTGATCGGCACCGGCCTCGGCGTGCTGGCCGGCTGGCGGCGCGGCTCGTGGACCGACGCGCTGCTGCCGGCGACCGCGTTCCTCTCCTCGATCCCGTACTTCTGGCTCGGCCTGATCGCGATCACCGTGCTGGCCGGTCCGGGCAGCTTCTTCCCCAGCTCGTTCAGCTACAGCCAGGGCCTGATCCCGGTGTGGACGCCGTCCTTCGTGGGCGACGCGCTCCAGCACGCCTTGCTGCCCGCCGCGACGATCGTGATCTCCTCGATGAGCGGCTGGCTGCTCGGCATGCGCAACATGATGGTGACGGTGTCGTCAGAGGACTACATCACCGTCGCGCATGCCAAGGGTCTGTCGGACCGCCGGGTGATGTTCACCTACGCGGCGCGCAACGCCTTGCTGCCGAGCGTCTCCGGCTTCGCGCTCTCCCTGGGCTTCATCGTCAGCGGCACCTTCCTGGTGGAGATCGTCTTCAACTACCAGGGCGTGGGCACGCTGCTGCTGCAGGCCATCGGCGCGGACGACTACCCGCTGATGGAGGGGATCTTCCTGGTCATCACCCTGGCGGTGCTGGCCGCGAACTTCCTGGCCGACATGGCCTACCTGCTCCTCGACCCGCGCACCCGCAAGGAGGGCTGACCGGTGCCCGCTCCCCGACTCCGTCGACCCAGGTTCCTGCGTAGCGGCAAGGCCACCGTGGGTGCGGCGATCCTGCTCTTCTTCGTCCTGTTCGCGATCATCGGACCGTGGATCACGCCGTACAGCCCGGACGCCACCGGAGCCAGTCCGGTGGCCCCGCCCTCGGGCGCGCACTGGTTCGGCACCGACCAACTCGGCCGGGACATCTATAGCCAGTTGCTCATCGGCACCCGCGGCGTGGTCATAGTCGGCTTCGCGGCCGGCGCTATCGCGACGGTGCTCTCGCTGCTGATCGGCATCGCCTCCGGCTACCTGCCGGGACGTGCGGGCGAGGCGCTCTCCGTGCTCTCGAACGTCTTCCTGGTGCTGCCCGCCCTGCCACTGCTGATCATCATCACCTCGGCGGTGCCGCAGAACGGCGGCTGGATCGTCGTGCTGACCATCGGGTTGACGTCCTGGGCGTGGAACGCGCGACTGCTGCGCGCACAGACGCTCTCGCTGCGCCGCCGCGACTACATCGAGGCGGCGAGGGCGACGGGCGAGTCGACCTGGCGGATCGTCGGCTACGAGATCCTGCCGAACCTGACCGCGATCATCGCCTCCGGCTTCGTCGGCACGGTCGTATTCACCATCCTGCTTGAGATCACGCTGGCGTTTGTGGGTATCAACGTCTCCGAGTGGAACTGGGGCACGGTGCTCTACTGGGCGCAGAGCCAGGACGCGCTCGCCCAGAACGCCTGGTGGTGGTTCGTCCCGGCCGGTCTCGCGATCGCGCTGCTCGGCACCGGCCTCGCGCTGCTGAACTTCGGCATCGACGAGTTCGTCAATCCGCGGCTGCGCTCCGGCGGTCCCGGAAAGGTCCGGACGGCCGCGGGCCGCAAGGTGCGGATGCGCGTCGGCTTCACGCCGGTGCTCGCCGACGATTCCATCCGAGTAGAAGGAGAGGTGCTGTGAGCACCATCGACGTCGCGAAGACGGCCGCCGCCGAGGCACAGCGGCGGGCCGGTTCCGGGCGCCGAGCCTTCGGCGAGCCGGTTCTGGAGCTACGGAACCTGAGTGTGGACTACGGCGTGGGCGACTCGGCGGTGCACGCCGTTCGCGGCGTGGACCTCACACTGCACCGCGGCGAGGTGCTCGGCCTGGCCGGGGAGAGCGGCAGCGGCAAGTCCACGCTGGCCTACGGCATGACCAGGCTGCTACCGCCGCCCGGCGTGGTGTCGAGCGGCCGGGTGATCTACTACGCGCCGGACGGCGAGCCCGTGGACGTGCTGCGGCTCACGGACGGCGAACTGCGCAACTTCCGCTGGGCCGAGGCCGCGATCGTCTTCCAGGGCGCGATGAACTCGCTCAGCCCGGTGCACCGAATCAGGACACAGCTGCTCGACGTGCTCAAGGCGCACGAGCCGGACGCCAGCCGGGCAGAGCGGCTCGAGCGTGCCACGGAACTGATGGCCCTGGTGGGCATCCCGGAGGACCGTCTCGAGTCGTACCCGCATCAGCTGTCCGGCGGGATGCGCCAGCGGGTGATGATCGGCATGGCGATGGCGTTGCGGCCGCAGATCGTGGTCATGGACGAGCCGACGACCGCGCTCGACGTGGTGATGCAGCGGCAGATCCTGAGCCGGCTGGTGAAGCTGCGCGAGCGCTTCGACTTCGCGGTGCTGTTCATCACGCACGACCTCTCCCTGCTGGCCGAGTTCTCCGACCGGATCGCCATCATGTACGGCGGCCGGATCGTGGAGAGCGCCCCGAGCGCGGACATCTACCGCGACCCCGCCCACCCCTACAGCCAGGGCCTGCTCGGCTCCTTCCCGGCGCTGCGCGGTCCGCGCCGGGAGCTGACCGGCATCCCCGGTTCCCCGCCCGACCTACGGGCGATGCCTACGGGCTGCACCTTCCATCCGCGCTGCCCGCACGCCTTCGAACCCTGCTCTGTCCGGCGGCCCGTACTGGCCGCGCCCGCCGACGGCAACGGCGCCGGCTCCGGCTCAGGACGCAGCGTCGCCTGCTGGCTGCATGCCACCCCCGAAACAGAGGACTGACATGGACACCACCGTAGCCTCCGACCAGACCGCGCCCAGCGCCGGAACCGGTACCGCAACCGGTACCGGCACCGCGCCCGACGACGGCGTGAGCCCCTTCGCCGAGACCGCGGAGCAGCTCATCGGCACGCTGCCCACGGACTTCCGCTGGGGCGCTTCGACCTCGGCGTATCAGATCGAGGGGGCGGTGGCCGAGGACGGCCGCACGGCCTCGGTCTGGGACACCTTCTGCCGCGTGCCCGGGGCGATCGACAACGGCGACGTCGGCGACCTGGCCTGCGACCACTATCACCGGATGCCCGAGGACGTGGCCCTGATGCGGGGCCTTGACCTGGACGCGTACCGCTTCTCCATAGCGTGGCCACGGGTGCAGCCGGGCGGCCGCGGCCCGGCGAACGAGCGCGGCCTCGACTTCTACGAGCGGCTGGTCGACGCGCTGCTCGAGGCCGGGATCGAGCCGTGGCCCACGCTGTTCCACTGGGACCTGCCGCAGGAGCTCGAGGACGCGGGCGGCTGGCCGAACCGGGACACCGCCTACCGCTTCGCCGACTACAGCGAGCTGGTGTACCGGCGACTGGGCGACCGCGTCAAGGTGTGGACGACGTTGAACGAGCCGTCGGTGGTGACCACGCACGGCTACCTCAGCGGGGTGCACGCACCTGGCCGGCGCAGCCTGGCCGACGCCGTGGCCGCCGCGCACCACCAGATGCTCGGCCACGGCCTGGCCGGCGAGCGGCTGCGGGCGGCGGCGGCCGAGGCGGGGCACGAATTCGAACTCGCCATCACGCTCAATCTGGGCCCTGCGACGCCGGACAGCGACGCGCCGGAGGACGCCGCGGCGGTGCGGTGGGCGGACGGCTTCAACAACCGGCTGTACCTCGACCCGCTGTGGCACAAGCGCTACCCGCAGGACGTGATCGAGGACCTCGCCGCCCGGAACGTCGAGATCCCGGTGCAGGACGGCGACCTCGAGCTCATCGGCGCCCCGATCGACGCGCTGGGCGTCAACTTCTACTTCGGCCAGCAGCTGAGCGGATTCGCCGAGGACGGGTCGACCGTGGACGCGGACGGCGCGCCGGTCTCCCGGCACGTCCTGCAGGGCCGGCCGCAGACGGCGATGGGCTGGGAGATCATGCCGGACGAGTTCGCGAGCCTGCTCAGCAGGGTCGGCCGCGAATACCCGGGCGTGCCGGTGTACGTGACGGAGAACGGCGCAGCCTTCGCGGACGTGCCGGACGAGCAGGGCTTCGTGCACGACGTCGACCGGGCGGCTTACATCTCCGAGCACCTCGCGGCGGTCGCGACGGCGCGGCAGGACGGGGCCGACATCCGCGGCTACTTCGTCTGGTCCCTGTTCGACAACTTCGAATGGGCCTACGGATACGACAAGCGCTTCGGGATCGTGCGGGTGGACTTCGAGACCCAGCGCAGGATCCCGAAGCACAGCGCGCAGTGGTACACGGAGACGATCCGCCGGGTCCGCGGGCGCTGACTCGGGGCCCTCGGGCCGTCGGGCCTCGAAACACGGGGAACGGGAGCGGGGAGGGAGGGGGCACGGGGAACGGGTGTGCCCCGGCCGGAGAAAACCGGCCGGGGCACACCCGCATGCGCGCTGCGGGACGTCAGCTCTTCTTGTTGAACATCCCCTTCACCTTGTCCGCGGCGTCCTTGCCCATCTTCTTGGCGTCCTCCATGTCGAACTTGCCGTCGCCGGTAACGTCCAGCTTCTTCTTGGCCTCGTCCATCTTGCTGCCGGACTTCTGCTCAGCGGTCTCGGCGGTGTCGCCGGTCTGCTGCTCGGCGTTCTGGGCTTCTTCCGACGCCTGGTTCTTCATCTCGTCGAGATTGGGCATGGGGTTCACATCCTTAGGTGAAGGGCTCCCCCCGACTCCAGCCACGCTAACCCGGCGTGTCCAGGGCCGCACCTTTTGTCACTCCATGCCGGTTGACCTGGGCGGCAGTGCCCGAATCGAATGCCCGGAACGGTCAGTCGGCGGCGAACGGTCAGTCGGCGGCGGAGGCGGCCGCGGCGATCATCTTGTGATGGCGCACGACCTCCTCGACGATGAAATTGAGGAATTTCTCCGCGAACTGGGGCTCGAGCTGCGCCTCTTCGGCGAGCCGGCGCAGCCGCCGGATCTGCTGGGCCTCGCGCGCCGGATCGGCGGGCGGCAGGTTGTGCACGGCCTTGAGCCGGCCGACCTTCTGGGTGCACTTGAACCGCTCGGCAAGCAGATGCACCAGTGCGGCATCCAGGTTGTCGATGCTCGCCCGCAGCACGCCGAGCTCGCGCAGGACCTCGCCGTCGGGCCGCGTGCCGCCGCCCTCACCCGTCTCCCCGGAATCGGTCATGCCGGCCACGATATCGCCCGCCGACGGGCATCCTGCGGACTGTCTCAATCCGCGAGCCGCCGCATTGTCTACTCTCTCGGCAACTATGTGTTCGCCGATACTGCGCAGTTCATCGGCCACGACCTGTGCCCCGGCGAGGCGGCGAGGCGGCGAAACAGGGCGACCTGCTGCAGCACTTTGAGACGGCGCGCGGCCCGAATGCCTCGCTTGAGGGCGAGCACAGCCCGTCAGCGCTGCTCGGCCTCAGTGGGGCGCCACGCGACGGTCAGGCCGTCACGGCGGCCGATCTGCTCCAGCCGCCGGGCGATGCCGTCTTGGATGCGCTCCAACTCGTGCGCATCATCGGCTTCGGCCCGCAGAACCAGCGCATCGCCGGCGGCCTGTAGGACGCAGCGTCCTTGAGCAAAGGTGATGACTGCCTCGGACTCATCGCCGTGCACGGCTGTGATCCGCGGTTGTGCGGGCTGTCTGTGCAGTTTGAGCAGGCCGTGGCTCATATTCGTGGTGTGGGAGCTGAGCTGGGCTAGGTAGCGGCCGGCGCGATCGGTCGGCACGCGGGCTTGGGACGAAGGCATGTCGCTCCAGTTTTTCGAGACAAGTTGTCGCTGTCTAATCAAACTGTAGCTGATGCCGTCACTATGTACACTGGCGTCATGCCGAAGATCTGGAACGAGACGATCACGGCGCATCGCGACGCGGTCCGCGAGGCGACGATCGACGCCACGGCCCGGCTCGTCCACGAGCACGGGCTGACCACGGTGACGATGTCCCAGATCGCCAAGGAGAGCGGGATCGGGCGCGCCACGCTCTACAAGTACTTCCCGGACCTCGAATCGATCCTCGTGGCCTGGCATGAGCGCCACGTCAACGCTCACCTGCACCAGCTCGTCGAGGTCAGCGAGCACGTCCACGACCCGGCCGCACGGCTCGACGCAGTCCTGCGGGCCTACGCGACCGTCTCGCGCGAAAGCCGGCAGGGCGGCGACCTCGCCTCGCTGCTGCACCAGGGCGATCACATCGTCAGCGCCCAGGCGCACTTGCACACGTTCCTCACGACACTCGTGAGCGAGGCCGCTGAGCGCGGTGAGGTGCGCGACGACGTGCCGCCGGCCGAACTGGCCGCGTACGCCCTACACGCCCTGACCGCAGCCACGAATGCAGCGGACGACGCGGCCCTCGACCGGCTCGTTTCCGTCACATTGGCCGGAATCCGGAGTCAGGGGTAGGGCCGCGCCGTCCGCTTCCTGTTCTTTATGCTCTGGTTGCCCTGCTTAGTCCGATTGCCCTGCCTACTGCGGCGGCTTGGGCTTGAGGACGCAGAACACCGCGCCCCACGGGTCGGCGATGCCGGCCATGCGTCCGGGCGGGGCGTCCTGCACCGGGACGACGACGGTGCCGCCGCCCTTCACCGCCGCGTCCGCGACCGCGTCCACGTCCTCCACGGCGAACCAGGTCATCCAGTGCGCCGGGATGTGCTCGGGGAACATGGCCTTCATGTCCTGCATCCCGCCGACCGTCCGGCCGGAGACGTGCAGGCCGAAGTAGCCGCCCATGCCCTCCATCGGCTCCACGCCGATGCCGAGCGCCGCCTGGTAGAACGCGGAGGCGGCGGGGATATCGCGGGTGTTGCACTCGTTCCAGATCAGTGTCCCCGGCTCGTTCACCAGGACCGCGCCGAAGAAGTCCTTGGCCTGCCAGTACCCGAACACGGCGCCGGTCGGGTCGGCGGCGACCGCCATCCGCCCGACTTCACCCACGTCCATCGGCGGCACGATGACCGTGCCGTCGGCGGCGGTGATCTTGCGAGTGGTGGCGTCCGCGTCGTCGCTCGCGAGGTAGGTGGTCCACACGTGCGGGGGTTCGGGCATGCCCTCGGGCGCCATCGCGGGCCCGATCCCGGCGACCGGCTTGCCCCGCAGGTTCATCATGGCGTACCCGCCGTACTCCTCCGGGCCCTTCTCGCCCTCCCAGCCGAACAGGCTGCGGTAGAAGTCCATGGCCGCCTGCTGGTCCTTCGCCATCAGGTCGATCCAGCACGGCGTGCCCTGCGCATAGGGTTGGTTGACTTCGCTCATGCTCCCACCGTCCTGCTGCGCTGCGCGCGCCGCAACCGCTCGGGCCGTCCGGGTGTCAGGACAGCACCCGGCGGCGGAAATTGCGCAGGCCAAGGCCCAGGAAGAGGCACAGGAAGCCGATCAGCACGGGGTAGACGACGTACAGATGCATGTGCGGCCCGTCTGTCAGCGCCGCGCGCATTCCCTCGTTGATGTAGATCAGAGGGTTGATCAGCACGACGACCTGCAGCCAGTGGAAGCCGCCCACCTTGACCGGCGCCAGGCGGGTCCACTCGTAGTAGGTGCCGCCGAGGAAGGTGAGCGGGAGGACGACGAAGCCGAACATCAAGCCGATGTTGCGAGCCTCGAAGGCGGTGCCGAGCAGCAGGCCGAGCGAGGTCATCGCGACGCAGGCCAGCGGTATCAGGGTGAGCACGATCCACCAGTGGAACGAGAGGTCCGCGCGCACACCCTCGGCGTGCACCACGGCGGCGATCGGGAACACGATCAGGGCCGAGATCACACCCTGCGTCGCCCCCGAAAGCACTTTCGAGAGCGCTACCAGCCAGATCGGGCAGGGCGCCTGCACTCGGTCCTCGATCTCCCTCGTGTAGCCGAACTCCGAGGACAGCTGCAGCGCCACCGCCTGAATGCCCTGGAACATGATGGTGATGCCCACCACGCCGGGGACCAGGACCGTGGCGAAGGCCGACTCCCCTGCTGTACCACCCCCGCCGCCGATGCCCTGGCCGATGGTCGGGAACACGTAGAGGAACACGAACACCAGGAGGAACGGCTGGACCAGGGTACGTGCGACGAACTCGCCGAAGTTCTTCTTCAGCACAGTGAGATCGCGCAGGATCAGGGCCTTGAGCACTGTGCGCGATGCTTCCGCGCTCGACCTGGCTGGACTCAGGCGTATCGCGCTCCGGTCGGCAGACTCGGTGACGGCGGCCATCAGTCCCTCAGCTCCTTTCCGGTCAGCCCGATGAACACGTCCTCCAGGCTCGGCTTGGCCACCGAGAGGTCGGCCACGTCGTACCCGGCGCTCTCCGCCGCGGTCACGATCCTGGCCAGCGAGCCGGCCTCACCGCGCAGGTGCAATTCGAGGCCGACCCCGGTGACGCGCACCCGCGCGACCCCCGCGACCTGCTCGCTCAGCACCGTGCCGAGCGCCGCCAAGTCACCCGCGGCCTTGACCGTGACGATGGTGTCGGCGCCGACCCCGCCCTTGAGCTCAGCCGGGGTGCCGAGCGCCAGGAACCGGCCGTGGTCCATGATGGCGACCCGTTCGCAGAGCCGGTCGGCCTCCTCCATGTAGTGCGTGGTCAGCAGGATGGTCTGGCCGTCCGAGTTGAGCTCCCCGAGGATCTCCCAAAGCGCCAGCCGGCTCTGCGGGTCAAGCCCGGCGGTCGGCTCGTCCAGGAACAGCACGGCCGGCCGGTGCAGAATCGCCCGCGCCACCATCAGCCGCTGCGCCATGCCGCCGGAAAGCGCGTAGATCGAGGCCTTGGCCCATTTGGCCAGGTGAAAGCGGTCGAGTAGGCGGTCCGCGGCGCTGCGCGAATCGACCCTGGACATGCCGAACAGCAGGCCGTGAAAGTAGAGGTTCTCCCAGACGGTCAGCTGGCGGTCGAGCGTGTTCTGCTGCGAGACCACGCCGAGCAGCTGCTTCGCCAGGGCAGGCCGCGCGATGACGTCCACCTCGCCCACGAAGGCCCGGCCCGAGGTGGGCACCACGCGTGTGGTGAGCATCCCCACTGTGGTGGTCTTCCCCGCGCCGTTCGGGCCGAGCAGACCGAAGATCTCGCCCGGGTGAACGTCAAGGTCGAGCTGGTCGACCGCGGCGAAGTCGGTGTCCGGGTAGACCTTGGTCAGCTGATCAGTGCGGATAACCCCTTGTTCCACACGATCAAGGCTATGACACCGAGCCGCCTCGGGCCATAGTTACGGCTGGCAATGCAACGAGTGGCACGCTGCTGTCGCGCACCCGGACCCGTCTGCGGACGCCCACTCAGGGGATGGAATGATGTGGTGCGCCATGACGGTTCCCCAGCGCGCCGGCGCCGATCTGAGATGGCTGAGAGCCGCAGCGTTCTCGGCCGTCTGTGTCGCGCTCTCCGCGACGGCGCACGTCATCGCGTCGGGAGCCGGGTTGCCGCTCTGGTCGTTGGTATTGGGCTGGGCAATAGTGCTGTGCGGTGTGGTGCCGCTGGCCGCGCGTGAGCGCAAGCTACCCGGCATCGCACTTGTACTACTGATCGGCGAGCTCGGTCTGCACTTGGTCTTCTGTCTCGCCCAGAGCAGGATGTCGACTGCGGCCAGTACCCCTAACGCGGCGGTGGCGCTGGTTGAGCGGATGCTGTGTGGACCGGCGGCTGCGCATCTGACGCCGCAGAATGCGGCCTTGATCATGCGCCGAGCGGGCCTGGATCCAGCATCGGCCGCGACGCTACTGCGCGAAATGCACGGTACCGCCGCCTCCGGCATGTCGCAGATGGCTGCGTCGAGCACGAGCACGAGCACGCACGCGATGTCCCTCGCGTCGATGTTCACTCCGTCGATGCTGGCAGCGCACTTAGCTGCAGCGTTGGTGGCGGGGTGGCTGCTGCGGCGCGGCGAGGTCGCGCTGTGGCGGATCGTGCGGCTTGAGGCGCTCGTTGTCGAGCGCGTGGCTGTGCTTTCGCGTCTGGCCGCCCTGCTTGCCGCTGCGTTCATCGTGGCGTTGGTCGCCGGCGTGTTGGAGAAGTGCCTGTCTGCGCTACGCCGCCGCGTTCGGATGTTGAACGGCGACGGTCGCCTCGAGTCTGTTCTCCTTGCGCACAGTCTGCTCCGGCGGGGTCCGCCCGCCGCGGTTCTGACGGCCTAGCCCAACAGTCGTCAATAGGTTAATTCGGCGAAATCCACGCCGTCTTCATCGTGCTGCGAACCGCACCCGATTTCGCATGGAGCTCCATATGCATACCGTCGTGCCCTGTGCACGCCGCCTGACCGTCGCCGCCACCGCCACGGTCATCGCCACGGTCGCCGCGCTGTCCCTGTCCGCCTGCGGCGCGTCGTCCGGGAATCAGCCGACTGCTGTCGTCTCGGCCATGTCCGGCTCATCAGCCGACGCGAACACCGTCCCGCTCACTCCGGCGTTCGCCAAGCCCGACCTGGTCCTGACCGATGAGGCGGGCCAGAGCTACGACCTCGTCAAGCAGACCGCGGGCAAGCCCACCCTGGTGTACTTCGGCTACACGCATTGCCCGGACGTGTGCCCGACGACGATGGCGGACATCGCGGCCGCGAAGCGCCGACTTCCGGCGGCCGAGCAGAAGCAGCTGAAGGTCGTGTTCGTCAGCACCGATCCCACCCGCGACACCCCCTCGCGCCTCAAGGCATGGCTGGGTGCGTTCGATCCGACGTTCATCGGGTTGACCGGCAGCTTCACCACCATTCAGAAGGCCGCGTTCGGCCTAGGGGTGGACATCGAGCCGCCAGTCAAGCAGGCGGACGGCAGCTACACGGTCAGCCACGGCGCTGAGGTGTTCGTCTTCTCCCCGAAGGACAACGAGGCCCACTACTTCTACACGTCGGGCACTCCCGAGCCGCAATATGCTGCGGACCTCCCGAAGATCATCGCGGGGGTGACGCCGTGAAGCGGATAGCCGCGGCTCTCGCCGTGCTCGTTCTCGCTGCGATCACCGTCTCTGCATGCTCCAGTTCCACAGGCGCGGCCGCGAAGCCGCAGCTCGCGGTGACCGGCGCGTACGTGCCGCAGCCGCCGCTTCAGGACATGGCTGCGGGCTACTTCACCATCACCAACACCGGCGGCGCGTCCGACAAGCTGGTGGGCGTGAGCAGCGATGCGGCCACGGATGTGTCGATGCACATCACGACCGCGTCCGAGCAGATGCAGCAGGTCTCGTCGTGGACGATTCCGGCGGGCGGGAAGCTCGTGCTGGGCACCGGCGGCAACCATCTGATGCTGATGGGCCTCGAACGCAAGCTGACGGCCGGCCAGACGGTCACCTTCGTCCTGCACTTCGCTTCCTCACCCACGATCACGGTGAGCGCGCCGGTCGAGCCCGCCGATTACCAGCCGATGGCCATGAACATGCCAATGGGCTGAGGCGGCCCCCAGAGATCAGAGAACAAGGGCAGGAAGACAGATGACTGATCAACCGGGAGTCTCCCGGCGGCGCCTGCTCGGCGTGGTCGGCGGCGCCAGTGCGGCCGGAGTCGCGGTCGGCGGGACCGGTGGTGCGCTGACGACGGCCGCACTCGAGGTGAAGGCCACGCCGGTCACGCCGCTCGGATCCCTCGGATCCAGCGCCGTGCCGTTCAACGGCGTGCACCAGGCGGGGATCACCACCCCGGCACAGGCCGTCGGCTACCTCGTCGCGTTCGATCTGGTGGCCGGGGCGGACAAGTCGGCGACCACCGCGTTGCTACGCCGCTGGTCGACAACGGCCGAGGCGATGATGGCAGGCCGGGCACCAGAGGGCGACGACCAGATCGCGCTGGATGCCGGGCCGTGCTCGCTCACGGTCACCTTCGGATTCGGCGCGAGCGTGTTCCCCAAAGTCGGGCTCGCATCGCGTGTCCCGCAAGCGCTGGTCCCGATCCCCGCATTCACCTCGGACGCTTTGGATCCGGGCCTGAGCGGCGGGGACCTGTGGGTGCAGATCGGCGCGGACGACCCGCTCGTCGCCGTCCATGCGTTGCGCACCCTGCGCAAACAGGCCGCGGGAACCGCACAGTTGCGCTGGCAGATGAACGGGTTCAATCGGGCCCCCGGCGCGACGCCCCGCCCTATGACGGTGCGCAACCTGATGGGCCAGATCGACGGGACCAACAACCCGAAACTCGCCGACGCCGACTTCGCGCAGAAGGTCTTCGTGCCCGGCACGAGTGGGCCCGAGGCGTGGATGAACGGCGGCTCCTACGCGGTGGTGCGCCGCATTCGGATGCTGCTGGATCCTTGGGACGAGCTGACCGTCGCCGAGCAGGAGCAGGTGATCGGGCGACGCAAGGCCAACGGCTCCCCGCTCTCGGCGCCGGCCACGACCGGCACGGAGACGACGCCGGCGAACTTCCTGGCGTTCAACAAGGACGGCTCCCTCGCCATCCCCGGCGACGCGCACGTCCGAGTCGCGACCGCGCAGAACAACGGTGGGATGAGTATCCTGCGACGGGGGTTCTCCTACCACGACGGCTACGAGGCGGACGGCTCGCCGAATGCAGGGCTGCTGTTCGTGTGCTGGCAGGCAGACGCGTCCACCGGCTTCATCCCCCTGCAGGTCAAGCTCGACGGAGCCGATCACCTGACCCGCTTCATCCGACACGAGTCCAGCGCGATCTTCGCCGTGCCCGGGGGCGCCGGGCACGGCGAATACGTCGGCCAGCAGCTATTCGAGGCCTGATGAATGCGACGGGCCGCCGAGCTCTCTTCACTCTTCCCGCCTGCCGAGGCCGGTGGGACGATGGCGACGTCATGAGCAACGCACCGGTCGTGCCCGTTCTGCGCGCCGCAGTGTTCACCGCGGTCTGCGTTGGATTGGGCGCGGGCGCACATCAGGCGATGTCGCAGACTCGGATCCCGCTGTGGGCTCTGGCACTCGGTTCGATCGGCGTATATGCGTCAGCGCGGTTCGGTGCGCGCCGGGGTGAGCGAGGCCTGGCCGAGATCACCTTGCTTATGGGCACGCTGCAGGTCGCCCTGCACTTGTTGTTCAACTACGCCCAGCACGTCCAGGTCGCGGCTGCTTCTGCCTCCACCATGACGGGATCGATGCCGGGCATGTCGATGCCGGGCATGGCAATGCCTGGCATGGCAATGCCTGGCATGGCAATGCCGGGGATAGCGATGCCCGGCAGTCCGATGTCGATGCCTATGCCGATGCCGACCTCGGGCGGCGCGACGCAGATGGGCACGGGCATGCTGATCGCGCACGTCCTTGCGGCGCTGACGTGCGCATGGTGGCTGCGTCGGGGCGAAGCCGCAGTCCACGCCGTGGCCCGCACAACGGCCAGATGGCTCGTGGCACGCCTGGCCGTGCCAGTCTTCCGAATGCCGGCCCCAGTTCGTCATCCTGAGGCGCCGCTGCCCGAGAACACGACGCTTCCTACGGCCACACGCTGGCTGCGCTCCAGCCGCGCGCTGCGCGGACCGCCACGGATTCCATCGTCCACGTAAACCCCGGGACGTCGCCCGCCATGACAGGCGAGAGCGGTCTCGGGACATCGGCGCACGCGCGATACCGCGAACGCCGCGACTTCCCGTTGACGTGACCGCGACTTTTGGAGCCCTGCCTTGAGCGAAATGACCGCCCCCAAACCCCTCGTCCAACTACGCACAGCATCAGCGCTTTCACTGGCGCACGTCCGTTTCGCGGACCCGCGCCGCGCCCTGCAGCTCGCGCTGGCCACGATCTGGCTGCTGGACGGGATCCTGCAGTTCCAGCCGTTCATGTTCACCAAGAACTTCGCCGCGATGGTGATCTACCCGACCGTCGGCAGCAATCCCGGCTTCATCGCCAGCCCGCTGAACTGGTCGCTGCGCATCATCTCCGACCACCCCGTCGGCACCAACACCGCCTTCGCATGCATCCAACTCGCCCTCGGCCTGGCCATCGCCTGGCGCCCGACCGTGAAGCTGGGCCTGGCCGCCTCCGTACCGTGGGCAATCGCGGTGTGGTGGTTCGGCGAGGGTCTGGGCGGTGTACTGAGCGGCAGCGCGAACCCGCTCACCGGCGCGCCCGGCGCGGTGATCCTCTACGCGCTGCTCGCCGTACTGCTGTGGCCGAGCGACAAGCCCGCCCCGTTCCACGCCGCCGCTCACGTCGGGGCGCACGCGGCCCGCGCGCTCTGGTTCGTGCTGTGGGCGAGCCTGGCCTACTTCGCCATGCAGCCGGGGAACACCGGGGCCGACGCCATGCACGACACGATCACCGGCATGGTCACCGGCCAACCCAACTGGTTTGTCTCGATCATGAACCACGCGGCCGCCCTCACCGCCGGACGCGGCCTGACCATCTCGATCACGCTCGCGGTGCTGCTCGTCGCAATCGCCTGCTCGGTCTACCTGCCCTACATCCGCGCCCAGCAAGCGATTCTCGTACTCGCCGTCGTGGTCGCAGCGGTGATCTGGGTAGTCAGCGAGGCTCTCGGTGGCGTGTTCACCGGGATGGGCACCGATCCGAACTCCGGGCCGCTGCTGGTGTTGCTGGCCTTGGCCTACTGGCCGATCCGCGCCTATTCCGGCCCGACCACCGCCCGTGACGCATCGGAAGTCGAGGAGACCTCGTGAACGCCCCCGCCTGGCTGCCCGACATCCTGGCCGCCATCATGATCGCCATCGCGGCCTTCCATCTGTGGCGGCTGTCCGTCGCTCGCACCTTCGCCGCACGCACCGACTACGAACTCGACGTGCTCCTGATCCTCCTCGCCCTGGCCAACGCCGGAATGCTCGAGCACTGGATACATCTGCTCACGCCCGGAGCCTGGGCGACGATCCTCGCGGTGGCAGGGGCCTGGTTCGTCGTACGCGCCGTGATGCGATCGCGCGCCGCCGGTGCCGGTGCCGGTGCCGGTGCTCAGGCGGAGGCAGGCCCGTCCGTGCGCAGTTCAGTGCGCAGCTCAGCCGCCGCTGCGGCCGGATGCGCTGTCGCCGTGTACATGCTGTTGGCCGGCGTCGCACCGTCCACCCTCAGCGGTTCGACCGCCGGGCAGTACACCATGGCCGGGATGCCGGGTATGACCGTCGACAGCACCGTCGCATGGCCGACCCTAGGCATCGCCTTCTCGGTGCTGCTGGCCGTCTACGCCGTCGCCGGCCTCGACCAGATCTCGAGGACTGATTCAGTGGGTTCGGGCGCGGTACTCGCTCCGCGCACGGCTGCCCTGTGCCGCATCGCACTCGCGGTGACCATGGCCTATGCGATCCTGGCCAAGCTGGTGTAGGACGTCGCCGCAGTACTGACAAGCACCTATGGGCCTTCAGTCAGTTGCCAGGGTGCCCGACCAATACACGCGGTCAGGCACCCTGGCTATCCGAACTGAAGGTCACACGGTCACTTCGTGACTGAGGATTCCACCCAGTCGATGAAGTTCGTCGTGGGGTCGCCGTTGTCGACCTCGGCCTGCGTATGCGCCATGGCCCACACGGTGGCGAAGTCGACGTTGCGGATGCCGTAGTTCTGCAGGGCCAGCAGCACGTTGATCTCGGTCGTGTTGGCGGTGTCGCCCTGCATGATGCCGGTGCGGATGCGCCAGTGCGGCGCCACCTGCGACTGCCGGTAGCCGCCGAAGGCCGGCGACAGGAAGTACAGCGGGTTGTACGCGTCGACCCTCCAGGCCACGTCCTTGCCGATGTCGTCGAGCTCGGCGAAGTCGCTGTCGTACGCCGCAGCGTCGTAGGAGGACTCCCAGTCGGAGTACGTGGCGTACTTGGTCTGGTTCGCCGCGATGACGTCGCGGGTGAGCGGCGCGAAGTGCTTCGGGGTGTCGAGACCCAACCCGAAGACGCCGTTCTCCGTCTGCCCGCGGGAATACCCGTCGAACGCGCCGACTGGCTTGCTTGCGGACTTCTGGCTGTTGACGAAGCCCTCGAGGTTGAGCACCTTGGCGGTCTTCGTCGTGGAGTCGTAGACGGCCCAGATGCTGTCGGTGTTGAGGTAGTCGAAGTAGTCGGCGACCGTCTCGTACGTGGTCGAAGTCCCCGTCGAGCCCGATCCGGGCGGACCGCCCTGTGTCGTGTAGGTGTACGGGAATGTGGTGTACCCCAGGAAGTCGTTCAGCGACGTGGTGATCACCGAGATCAGGTACTCGTAGTAGCTGCCACCCAGGTAGACGCCGCTGCTGGACGTGGTCAACTCCAGGCGCCTGCCGTGCTCGTCGCGCAGGTCCAGGCGGTTGAGGTACTTGGCCCAGGCGTTCGCGAGGTCCGTCGAGTAGGCGCTGGTCCAGGTGCCGGACGCGCGCGTGTCGGTCGAGGCGAACTGGCCCATGTTCCACTCGTAGGACAGGTTGGCCTCGTGCAGGCTGGTGATCGGGCACCAGGCCATGACCCCGGCGACCGCGTCGCTCAGCGGCCGACCGTGGGCATCGTCCATCGCCGCACCGATCGAGCGCAGGTACGGGAAAAACAGGGGGCTGTCACCGGACGATCCAGCCACGGTGTCCTGAGCCCCGCCGCCGCTCATGCCGAACAGGAAGATGCTGTCCGTGTTGCCGGGCAGGATGCTCCGGTTGTACCGGAGGTACCGGATCGACGCCTTGAGGTCGGTCACGCCCCAGGGAGCGTCGCCGGTGAGAGTACTGGTTGAGCTGGACGTGCCGCGCATGCCAGGCCACACGTAGATGAACCCGGCCGCAAGGTGCTCCGACACGTTGCTGTAGCTGTAGGACGTGGCCGGAGACTGCGCGGAGTAGCCGGGGGTGTTGACCGGGACCACGATCGGAGCCGTGGCCGCCGAGTACTTGCCGACGGTGCCCTTCTGATCGACCGTCGCAGTGTACGTGCTCCCGTCGCTGTTCACCGTCGCCGTCAGATAGGCGCCCGGCACGTAGATCGACAGGTTCTCGTAGTCCGACGCGGCCGGATTCGTGACGTACGTCCTCCCGATCTGGTAGTAGATGTCGTTGGTCGAGTCGTACGACCAGGCACTGGAGTCGAACTCCAGCGAGTACTTTCCGGTCGTGGTCGAAGTGCCGCTCGAAGACGTCGTGGCGGCAAAGGCCGTGCCCGCGCCTTCGGCGACTCCGAACGCGGTCAGAGCCGCAGCGCCTGCGGCGCCCCTGATAACGGATCTGCGATTCATGTCCACCCCGCGTACCTCCTTGTGCATCGGGTCGGGTGAGCAGCCGGACACGCCCGTCGCCCCGGAGGCATCGTGGGTGAGTCAGGCCGCGCAGCTCATACAGATCCGGACCGTAGGCCGCTGGTTTCAAGATTGTTCGCAATTCTGATGACAAATTTGTGAGAAGGCTCCCCGCATGCGGAGCCGTCTCGAGCGATCAGGAGTGGCGCCAGCCTCATCCCCGCAGCGAAATCCAGCCTGCATGTGAGCGCAATTAACTCAGGTCCCTCATATGCTGATTGTCTAGCGGCAATACTGACTTAGGCACACCGCGGACAGCGCCCGATAGGCGAATTCCTCCTCAATCGGCGCAGGTGAAACAGTGGCACCCCCATGCCCCCAATCTGAGAACAACCGTGCAATACTTTGGCATGCCACAGAGTTCTGATATGAATCATGGCAGAGGAGTCTTCATGATCCGTCGATGGTCTATATCCCTTTCCGCATTGGCTCTGGCGCTGGCCGGCCTGACTGCACAGGCCAGCGCGGCGCAGACCACCCAACCCTCCACCACCACCCACCCCGCGGCGACCGCGGCCCACCACGTCACCACCGCCGTTCACCCCGCCGGCCTGCCCGCAGGATTCAATCCGGGCGGCGAGGCACACGGCTCGTCGAGCGCCACGTCCAAGGCGCACGCCGCGCATGGAGCCGTCTCGAACGCCACGCTCGACACGCCCAACTGGTCGGGAATCGTCGAGTACGGCGCCTCGGGCAGCTACACGAGCGTTTCAGACGAGTGGCAGCAGGCCTCGCTCGTCTGCGACACCGACTCCGTCCAATACGTATCCTTCTGGGTCGGCCTGGACGGCTTCAACGGCAGTTCCGTCGAGCAGACCGGCACGCTCGGCGTCTGCGACGGCACCACACCGGAGTACTACGCCTGGTACGAGATGTACCCGGCGGCCCCCGTCTACTACAACGAGACCGTGGAGGCGGGCATCCTCTACTTCGGCTCCGTGATCTTCAGCGGCACCGACACGTACACGTTGACGTTGCAAGGAGTCGACGGAACCCCGTGGAAGCAGACGACTGTCGTGAATGAGGGCGGCCTGGCCAATGCGTCGGCCGAGGTCATCACGGAGGCGCCGTCGTCCAGTTCGGGCGTCCTGCCACTCGCCGACTTCCAGCGCGCGCACTACCGCGTCTCGTACGCCGACGGCGTGTACATGGGCAGCGCCGGAGGTCAGAGTCCGACTGTCCTCGTCATCGTCGACTCCGCCGGTACGGCCGAGGATTCGACGGCGGGGCCCGGCCCCTACGGCGGTTTCTACAACGACTGGATACAAAGCTCGTAGGCGGCATACGTACGTAGCAACGTGCTGCTGGTGGGTTCGCCGCTCTCTTGCGGCGAACCCACCAGCAGCACCCACACCTCGGCGTGAGGCGGGGGCGCCCGCCGCGCTACCTTGGCTACGCCTTGTCGACCGGGAGTTTCGCGCGCAACACGAGGCCGGTACCGTGTGGAAAGACGCGCTGCAGGTAGCAGAACGGTGCGGTGCCAAGACGTGTCAGTGTGCATACAACCGTGCTGCTGGGCTGGAACAGCCTTCCCGAAGCCCCGGTGCGCTGCTCCATGCTCAAGCCGCTCAATTTCTTCAGCCTGCGGCGGCCGATGACATTGCGGCCGACCTCCAGCACGTAGGCCAGGGGCGCGCCGTACTCGCGTACCTCGACGTCCTGGAAACCGGCCGCTTCGACCAGGCGGGTCAGCTCACCTGGTTCGTATCGGCGGAAGTGGCCGACGAGTTGGTCCCAGGCCCCGAACCGTCGCTGATGGGCCGGAACCGACAACAGCAACCATCCGCCCGGGTTCACCTTGCCGGCCCACTGCTTCAACGCGCTCGCGTCGTCCTCGATGTGCTCGAGCACTTCGAACGCGCACACCATGTCGAATCGCTCCGCGGGATCGAGCGACTCGACGTCGGCCGCCCGGAGCTCGCCCCGTGTGAGATGGGAGAAGCGCTCCTTCGCCACCTTGTATGAGTCGGGATCCGGTTCAAGGCCGACATACTGGTACTTCGCGGACAGGCGCGCCCCGACCGCGCCCTGGCCACAACCGATCTCGAGCACGCTCATGACGCCGGCCGGCAGCATCTGCCTGACCAGGTCGTAGCGCAGCCAGGCATTCGGGGCCAGCGGCGCGAGCTGGTTGAGGGACCAAGCGTGCGCTTGCGCAGCGCCCTTGTCCCCTGGACGGTCGAACTCGGTCACAGCCGACTCGAACTCACTACTCATCATCGACCTGCCTGCGGCATGGGTAGAAAAGGGAAGAATCTGTGGACGGCGATGATACTTGGACCCAAATCCCGGCAAGGGTATCAGCAGGATACTTTGTTATAAAGACAGTGCCCGAGATCGGCGCGGCGCTGGTTGGATCCAGCGCACCAGCTTGGAGTTAATGCGCTGGAAGAGCCCGGCCGCCGGCCTATCCCCGGCCGCAATGCTACCCAGCGCGCTTACTCAGCAACCGTCGGTGGCGTTGCTGGCGGGCTCGCTGTTGATCTGCGCGGTGGTGGGGGCAATCAGGGGCCCGGTGACGGCGTAAACGGTGAGGTCCGCATCGCTGTAGATCTGTTCGACGTGCCCGGCCCGCTGGTTGACAGTCACTAGGGCGCGCACGGAGGGGTCGAGCGGGTCGCGGCATTGCACCTTGGCCACGACGATGGTCTCCGCCCCTGTTACCGGACTGGTCGCGCTGGTGTAGACGGTGGTGCCGGGGAGGTAGTAAGACCAGGCCCAACTGCCGACCCCGGTGCTCACGATCGGCCCGGTCAGCTGGTGCTCGGCCATGAGCGTGGGTACGACCTCGGGGCCGTTGGGCACGATGTCGGCGACGACCACGGATTGGTCGACGCTCTCGCCGACCGGCACCGCCAGCACTGCCGCACCCATGACCAATGCCACGGGCACGGCGAGGCGGGGACTGGCGGATGCGGCTGCGGCTGCGGCGGCTGTTCGGCGGATCGCTTCTGCGGCGCCGAGAGCGGCGAGCGTGATGAACATGGGTGTCCACATCGCCCAGTAGTAGCCGAGAGCCACGTGCGCAATAAAGCAGTGGAAGATCAGCGGTGCCGCGAGGGCGACCGCGCACCAGCCCACCAGCCGGTCGCGACGCAATACGAGGGCACACAACACGCAGGCGAGCAGGAAGACCGTGAGCACTGAGCCGAAGTTGTGGCCCGCAAACCACAGGTTGGCCCACCACGGGGGCTTGGAGGTTACCTGTCCGGCGAATCCGATCTCGTGTCCGAGCGCGGACTGCGTGGACTGGAAGTCGATCAGGTACCTGATGTGAGCGATCGGGTGGCCCACGGGCAGGTAGAGGGCGACGAATGTCAGGAGGGAGACCAGCATGGCCATCGCTGCCTGCGCTGCCCGAAGAGCTATCTCGCGTCGCCGGCGGGTGGCCAGAGCCAGGGCCACGGTGGCGATGACCGGACCGACTGCCCCGAGGAACCCGTTCTCTTTCGAGCCGGCGGCCAACCCGACGGCTATACCGGTGAGCCCGGCGAAGACCCACGCGCTGCGCCCCGAGCGCCGCGCCCACTCCCAAGCCAGGATGACCGAGAACACCATGAACATGCTGGCGACGGTGTCCAGCATCGCGAAGCGAGTGAAGCGCCCGTCCGAACCTCCTGCGGGCTCGGGCAGGAGGGTGAGCATAGCCCCGGCCAGCAGGCCGACCCATCGTCCTGCACTCCGGGAGATCCACACCGCCACCGCCACCGCGGCCAACAGCGTGGCCAGCGAGCTGACGACGCGGGCGGCGGTCAGGCTCGAAGGCGTGCCCGCGACCATTTCGGCCAGCCCGAACAGGTATTTGGCCAGGGGCGGGTGCTCGAAGTTTCCTGCGTCGGCCACCCCGTGTACGTAGCGCCACCCGGAATCGACGTAGGTCGGCTCGTCGGCCAGGATCGGTGCTGTGCCGATCTTGTAGAAGTTCTGGAAGGCCGCCCACGCCGCGACGAGAACGCTGACGAGGATGAACAACACGTTGCCGGAAGAGACGCGAGCGAACAGCGATATGCCTACGAGGGAGCGCGAGCTATGCCGTGAGGCGGCGGCCTCCCCCGTCTGTGCCTGCACGCTCGGCATCCGCTGCTCCTCGACGGCTCATAAATGGTGAGACACGCACTGTATACGGACGCGCCACCTGCGGACAAAGCCCGGAGCCGTGCACGTTGTCGCCTACAGGCCAATTCAAGCCGATTCCGTCGGCCGAGGCTGCAGACGGCACAGATGCGGTGCGGATGCGGTGCGGATGCGGCAGGGGAACCGGCCGAAAACGGAGGCTGGTCACGTTGACGACTGAGAGCATTCGAATTGCACCTTTTACCCCAGTAACCGCCTTGCCTGGGCGGACCGGTTTCGCCCATCGCGCGCTTGCCGACGTCGTCGATCACCGCTAGTGGATCATGGCTTCGGAGCCAGTGGTAAGGGTGCCACGTGAAGGTCTAGACAGCGGCGGTAGACGTGTATCGCGAGAAACTGGGGGGTTCATCATGGGGCGCCGCATAGAGCGAATGCACCGCCGAACGCGCGAACCCTAGGTACCCACATCTTGCGATCTGCAACGGCCGCCTACGGTGCACCACCACCGGCCACGGCAGCAGTACCGTCTCGTCGCGGAATCCCAGAACAAATCGGGGTGCGGCACACAGCCCGCGCTGCACCCCGAGCATCGACAGCCCGAAGACCGGGACCGAGCTGCCCCGGACTACGATCCCTGCCAAAGACCGGACCTCACATGCGCCCGTCCGGCCTCCCCGACGCGCGCTGGGCCCTCCCAAACGGAGACGGGTGGCCGAGCGGACGCGCCAGCCCAATGGGGCATGTCTGAGGCCGGATATACGAAGCTGAATTGCGCGGTGCGTGACGGGCTGCGGTCGAACCTGTGACCGTCGACCCGCCTGGGGCGATGCACGCACCGTCGGCGTAGGCGGGCCTGACATCCCGAGGCAGAGGTGTAGACGCGCCGTCTTCAGTGTCTCGCGCGAGGTCTCGCTCCTTGAGCTCGTCAAGGATCATCTCGAACACGCCGCGTTCGCTGAGGTTGTCAGCGCCCAAATCCAGTCGCGCGGACGCCATGCGGCTCATTGAGGTGATCTCGATGACATGAACCCGGTAATTCGGCAAGTGGGATATTGCGGAAGAGTGCAGCGCAGACGCAGAGCCCCATGGGAGAAGAGCTTTTATCAAGGCTCTGGGAGGGGCACCTGCCTTATGGCTGACACGGGACGCGGTAGCGGCCGGTCCGGCCCGGGGTCCGTTGGTACAGGTCTGGCAGTGCTCTCGGCAGGGGCATTCGCGACGTCCGGAATATTCGCTGCGGCGCTGATCGGCGCCGGCTGGAGTCCGGCCGCGGCCGCGCTGGCCCGGTTCGGCGGGCCGTCAGTTCTGCTCGCCGCTCCCGCTGCCCTGCATTGCGCGAGCGGTGATCGCTGCTGCGCCGGGAGGCGAGCAGCATAATGATCTATGGCCTGGTCGCCGCCGGCGGAGGATCGAGGTGGACGAACCGGTACCGCCACCGGGGCCTTGGCCGGGCGCTGGCCATGGCCGCCCGCCATCTCGTACCCGACGGCGCTTCGGTCTGGTCGCAGCAGGCCGCGGGCAACGCGCGCAGCGTGCGCGCCTTCCAGACCACCGGTTTCCGCCCGGTCGATGCGGAGGCGCTGCTCTTCGCGACGTAAGACGAGCCGCGGGGATGGCGAGACAACGCGCCGGCCGGGCTAGGGTGGCCCCACGCTAGCCACGGACGAGAAGCGCTTTGCGTGGCTGGAGATCCTCGGCAGACCTGTTGGCGCCCGAGGGGATGTGCTACCTCGAACGGGGATCACTTGTCTGGGCTCTGACTCTTGCCAGGGTTCCTGCCGTTCCCTAAGATTTTGAGCGATTGCTCAATCCAATCGATTAACGGGGAAGGTGCAGCGTGGCCAGAGCCGGTGGGAAGCGGTCGGTCGAGACCTCCGGGAGCCCCGGTTCGGCACAGACGCGTGCGGCGCTGGTCGAAGCGGCTGTCGCGACCCTGCGGGAGGTCGGTTTCGCCGGGGCAAGCGCGCGCGAGATCGCCGGGCGCGCGGGCTGCAATCAAGCGCTGATCTTCTATCACTTCGGTTCGGTGGCCAAGCTGCACCTGGCTGCCTTGGACGCGGTCAGCGCCACCCGCAACGTGCGCTATCAGGCGATGGTCGAGGAGTCAGAGAACCTCGGCGACCTGGTTCGAGCGGCCAGGACGGTCTTCGACGAGGACCTGGACCAAGGGCATGTGACTGTGCTCGTCGAGATGATCGCCGCTGCCCAGTTCACTCCCGAACTGCGCCCGGAAGTCGCCGCCCGGATCCGCCCGTGGCGCACGTTCGCCGCCGACTCCGTCCGCGACGCGCTCGCCGGCTCCCGCGCCGCCCGACTACTGCCGCCCGAGGAACTCGCCCACGCGATCGTGGCTCTGTACCTGGGCCTGGAGATGCTCGCCAACCTCGAAGGGGAACGCGAGCCCGCGCTGGCCCTGTTCGACCGCGCCGGAAAAGTCGCCTCCCTCCTCGACATCTTCAAACGAAAGAAGAAGTCATGACCGGCAACCGGCGCGACTGGCTGCTGTTCACCGGATGGCTGCTGACCGGAGCCAGCTACCTGCTCGCCCTACTGGCCGTACTGTCGATCGGGCTCTTCATCCTGCCGATCCCGGTGGCCGGCACCGTCGTGCTGGCAACGCGTCGGGGATCCCGGAGAGGCTTGCCCGGCTTGGTATCCAGTGCGAGCCTGCCCCTGTTCCTCCTCGCCTACCTCAATCGGCACGGCCCCGGCACCTACTGCACCACCTCGGCCACCGGCGGGAGCTGCACCGAGGGCCTGCTCAATCCGTGGTTCCTGCTGGCAGCCGGCCTACTCATCCTCGCCGCCGGACTCACGCTGTTCCTCAGGATCCGGCGACGGCCGGTGATCTGATCCGCCCCGGGTTTCCGGGAGGCCCTGATGAAAGCCGGGGCGAATCACTGCGGCTGGCGCATACCTCGGGTCGGTGAACGCGACACCTGCCGAACCCGAGTAACAGGAGCCTGTGATGTAGACGAACGGCAGTGTCTACAAGCGGTGCGGATGCCGGCAAGAGGGCGGCGGACGCGAGCGGATCCGTCGTGGTGGCCATCCGACGCGGGCCGCGGCCAGGCAGGCCCTGATCGATCTACGCGGTACCGAGCGGACCGGGACCGGGATCGTGACCGTGGAGACCTGGTTGAACCGGTGGCTGGAGAACGGTGTGAAGCTGCGCGAGTCAACGCGGTGCAGCTACACCCAACTGAGTCGCAACCATCTGATCCCCTACCTTGGTCGGGTCCCGCTACGGGATCTCACCAGCCAGCAGATCAGCGGAATGCTCGAGTCGGTGCTTCGATTCAGCGCCGCAAGCAAGCGTCCGGTCAGCGACGGGACTGTCGCCAGGATCCACGCCACGCTGCGCGCGGCGCTCAACGCGGCGGTGCGCCAAGGTCTGATCGAGCACAATCCGGCGCGTCTGGTCGAGCAGACCCGCGCCCGCCGCCCGCACGCGGTCGTGTGGACCGAAGCGCGGATCAACCAGTATCTGCTCGACGGCCAGCGGCCCTCGGTCGCAGTGTGGATCGCGGCGCAAACTGCCCACTTCTCACACACGATCCGCGAGCACCGCCTGTACGCGGCCTACCACCTGATCGCGCTGCGCGGGCTGCGCCGCGGCGCGGCCGCCGGACTGAGATGGTGCGACGTCGACCTCGACGGCCAAATCCTCACCATCCGGCAGCAGATCCAGCGCGTGGGCGACCATTTGGCGCAGTGCCCAGCCAAGACCGAATCCTCGTACCGCACCATCGCCCTGGATCGCATCACCACCGCCGTCTTGCGACGCCACTCCGCCCGACAGCAGGCCGAAGCCGTGAAAAACGGCTCCATGCCCTCCGGGTACGTCTTCACCAACCAGCGCAGCGGGCCTACCCCCGGCCCGGCTGCACGACCTGCGTCACGGCTCCGCCAGCCTCGCGCTTCAAGCCGGCTCCGACCTTAAGGTCGTGCAAGACCAACTCGGCCACTCCTCCATCGTCATCACCCCCGACACCTACGTCAGCGTTCTGCCTGACGTCGCAAGGCGAGCCGCGGAGGACACGGCCACGCTCATCCTCCAGGCCGGGCGCTGCGGCCAACACATTGTCGCGACGGGGCGAACGGCCGCCGCGAAGTGATCAAGAAAGACGCGAACATGGCAGACAACCGAGCCCGCCACTTACCAAATAGTGAGACGACAGTCTCACCAGTCCCGTTCGCGCACCTTGGACCCACCGCAGCCCCACGGCACGACCAGGCCCGATACCTCTACGAGGTATCGGGCCTGGTCAAACCTGGTGCGCCGTCAGGGACTTGAACCCCGAACCCGCTGATTAAGAGCAGCTGCCCGACACTCTCAGGGAAGTCAATGAGTGAACTTGCGCCCACTATGGTCGCATTCGTCCCGCTTTCGGGGGGCGAATCGTCGCACCCACACTCTAACGTACGCAGCCGCGAACGGGACGCGCGCTCCCATGCGGCTCCCAGAGTCCGGCCGGAAAACCGGGCAGCCGGGTAGCCCGACGGGGGGTCTAGCGCTAGAACCGATGTTAGCGGTAGCTCCATACTGGCGCACGGGATCCGAGCAGCATTCCGTTCGTTCGAGTGAACGGCACGCTTGTACCTCGCTATGAGCACGGCAGGAAAGCCGGAGCCGATCAGGAGAAGGCCTCACTGCTCGGTGTCGGGAACGATCCGGAACACAGATGTGGTTGTGAGATCGCTGACGAGAACGACGTCTACCGTGTCGGGGGGTGGATCAGCGGCGCACTGCGTGGCGAGGTGGGGCAGGTTGGCCACCAGGAGACCCTGAGATTCGAACTCCATCTTTCCTGGAAGCGGGAGTTCGTGCCCGAGTAGTTCCGGCATACGGTCGCCCTGCCCGGTCATCGTGAGGCGCGGAAGTGGTCCTCGGCCGAGTAGAGCACGTGCCTGTTCCGCAGGCATCGTGAAGTGGAAGTCCGCCGGCGGGTAGGGGGCCGTGCCTTCACGCAGGAGCCGGTCGTAGAAGGTAACGTTTGTCGCGTCGTCGTCGCTCCAGCGCTTGGGTAGTGGGAGCACAATCCCTACAGTTTGGCTGATCCTGTCGAAGGCCTCGGCCATGTGCAGCAGGTTCTCTATCCTCGCCATGCGGCTGGCAGCGTCGGGGATCCGGATCGGCGTAGTGGATCCGTTCGCAACGAGGCGCAGCATCGATGAGCGTCTCATTGCGTCGAGAAAGCGCAGTGAAGGGAGTACGTCAGCCGGCAGTAGGTCATCCATGAACTCGGACTGGTACTCGATCTGACCTCCGGACCTATCTGGTGAGACCTTTATGGCCATGCGGAGAAACCCGCTGCGGTCGTGGCCTGCACGGTACAGGCCGCCGCGTGGCCCTTCCGAGGCCTCGGTGAAAGTGACTGCTAGCGACCCGAGTACTCTGCCTGCGCCATTGACTGCGTCGATGCGGGCCAGTTGCCGCATCGGCTCGGATCCGGCTGCCGGGCCGATGATGATTTGCTCAGGCGAGGACTCTGCCGGGATGAGGTCCTGGACGCTGAAAGGCACGTCCACTTCAAAAGCGGCGATGTTAGAGGCATCGAGTGTCAGCGGGCGCCCGTACGTCATGAATTCTTCGATTGCCGCGTCCTCGGCCGTGCCGGGCGCCGCGGTGAGGGAGATGTTGCCCGAGATCTGTGGCGCGTGCTCGTTTTTGGGCGTGAGGCTGAGCGTGATGGACTCGGATTGCACATCGATGCCTCTTTCACCTATTCGGAGCTGTTGCAAGCGGGAGGTCTCTCTTCCTGATGGGCTGTGCGAGTCAGGCGTGGCTTGGGAACGGCAGCGCGCGGGCAGACTCTCCCAGTGGATGTCGGTTCGGTGCTGGTCAGTGCCCTGGTCGGGGCCCTCGCGGGTGGTGTGGCCTCGATCGCGGCCGCCTCGGCGATTGCCGCGAGGACTGAGCGCGCACGGGATCGCGAGCTCGTTCGTCGGGAGTTGCGGCAGCACGTTGCTCAGCTCGAAGTGGCTCTGGTTCGCGCTGGGGCTCAGCACCTCGGGTGCCATGAAGTCGAACCAGGGGCCCGCTTTCGCTTCGCGTCCGGGCTCTTGGTGCTGGCCGACTCGCTGGGCCGCTGGCAGTATCGGAGGGTACGAAGCAGCGTGCTCGCGCTGGTCGGTGCCGTCGACGTGAAGCTCGCAGAGACTTTGCCTGCCCGTGCGGATGAGGCCTTGCATGCTGCGTGGCTTGCGTCCAATGCCGGTCTCTTCAGCGCCGACGAACTGCAGGCTCGTGGTCTGCTGGAGAAGGTCTATGCCGACGCTGCTGATCAAGCTGCTTATTCGGCGGCCGTTTCCGAGGTGCGACGTCTTGGCCGCAGGCTCGGTAAGCGATGACACCGGCGTGGCTTCGAGTGCCGCGTCAGGCGGCGTTCGCCCCGACACTGTTCGCACCCCGAAGCGATCAGAAGTGCCAGGATTGGCCGCATGTCTCCTGATCTTGAGTACTCCTCCGGGCCTGTCGGCCAGGCCGTGACCAACGACTACGACGGCTTCGCCGAGGCGTATGCCGCCGAGACGGAGTCCAGCCTCCTCAACGGCTACTACACCCGGCCCGCAGTCCTGGACCTGGCCGGAGATGTGGCCGGGCGGCGGATCGTTGATGTTGGCTGTGGAGCCGGCCCCCTGCTCGGGGCACTGCGCGATCGTGGCGCCATTGTGACCGGCGTCGATCCCAGCGCGAAGATGCTGGAGTTGGCAAGACAGCGGCTCGGTGATGGCGCGGCTCTGCATCGGGGCGCTCTGGGCGGCGATCCTCTGCCGTTTCCCGACGGCGCGTTCGACGATGCTATTGCGTGCCTGGTCCTGCACTACCTGGAGGACTGGAAGGCGCCCCTCGCCGAGCTGCGGCGCGTGCTTGTACCCGGCGGCCGACTCATCGTGGCCATGAACCATCCATGGGTCTACAAGCTGGTGAGGCCCGAGGGCGACTACTTCGCGACCGAAGAGTGGTCTGACGAGTACACCTTCAGCGGCCAGTCCGCCGTGCTGACGTTCTGGCACCGGCCATTGCACACAATAACCAGCGAGTTCACAGCAGCCGGCTTCCGGATCGCGGTCGTCAGCGAACCGCCCCCTGCATCCGGTGCCCGCGAGTTGTTCCCCGAGCTCGTGACGTCCCCCTCGGGGTCCTTCCTCTGCTTCCTGTTCTTCGTCCTTGAGGCTGCCTAGCGCGACAGCGGGCAACGGCTGGGCGAACGTCGGCTGATACGGCATTAGCTCCTCTTTCGTTGGAATGGGGTGACTGTCCGGTCGTTGCTGGCGAGTTGGTCGCGAAGGACTCTGTTCTCGGTGTTGAGCTCGTGGATGACCTGGGCGTAGATCTCGATGCGTTCGGCCCGCTCCGTGTTCGCCTCGCGTAGGCGCTGGTTTGCGGCTTCGAGGTCGACGACGCGGGCGTGGAGGTTCTGGAAGGCCGGCGGGACCCCGTTGGCTTCGGTGCGGCGGCGTTCGAACTCGTCTTTGAGGTCGGGGTGCTTGTGGGTGAGGACCCACCGCTTGACTCCGGCCTCGGTGGCAAGTTGCAGGATGCTGAGTGCTCCGGTGGAGTTGGCGGGTGTGCCGGTCAGCAGTCGGTCCATGGCGGCCTGGATGCAGGCTCGTTCAGCGTTGCGGTCGGTGGTCACGGCCGGGCCTCCGTCTGGTCGTGGCGGGTGATGATCTGGTGGAGGCGGGCGAGTTCGCGCTGCTCGCGCCCGTGTCTGATGGGCGGGGCGAGAGGGTCGGCGACGATGTCGGCAAGCGCGTCGGCTTGGCTGCGCACGTAGTCGATGTCTGTGTCGGTGCGGGCGATGTTCGCGCAGGTGGGGCGGCAATCATCGAGATCAGGGGTGCGTCGGGTGCCGACTTCGTTCCCGGCCAGCCGACAGGCGGCCTTGGCGGGGTCGAGCACGCACGTCATGCCCTTGCCGGGGAAGATCTGCAGCTCCGGGTTGTTCAGCAGGGACTGGGCGTGGCGGCCGGTGCGCAGCACCTGGCCGGCGAAGCGGGGTGACGCGGTGACGCGGGCGCGGTATTCGGCGGCGGCCGGGCCGCTGACGTGCTCGTCTGCGTTCAAGCGCTCGTGTGCGTCGGCGAGGGTGTCGATGCGGTCGAGCCACTGCTCGAAGGCGAGGTCGTCGGGGAAGCCGGAGGCGTAGCTGCCGGAGTAGCCGAGCGTCATCTTGATGTTGACGTGCCCGTATTGAATCGCGGCGGCTACCAGTCCACGCGGTTTGCGCACAATGAACCAGGCCAGGGTCCTGCGCAGCCGGGTGGGGTTGATCTCGCCCGCCGGGTCGGGCGGGATGGCGTCGGTTCGCTCGTAGCGGCGGCAGTAGTCGTTGACCCACTCGACGAACCTGGTGATATCGACACTGATCAGCGACTGGCCGCGGGCTCGTCCGACACGTTCTTTCAGGTTGTTCGCCGATGCTTTCCCGTTGACCAGGATCGTGTTGGGGAACAGCAACTCCGCCTCGTGCAGGCGTTCGACGGTGGCCAGGGCGTGGGCGACCGGTTCTACGACGGTCCACGGGTCGGTGCGCACCTCGCCTTCGGGTTTGTGCTCGCCGCGCTGGTCGAAGACGCTCTTGTAGTGCCTGCCGCGCAGCAGCACCAGGCCGTTGGTTGTATCCCGTTCGATACAGCCGCGCTTGAGGCTGAGAGCCTCGGAGGGTCGTTGGCCGCTGAGGTAGGCGGTGATCACGAAGCAGGCTGTGCTCAGGTGCCGGGCGAGGATCGGAGCCTGTTCGTAGGGGATGCGGTGGCCGAGCCACGGTGCGCCGTCGAGGTGCGCGGTGATCGGAGTGGAGATGTAGGTGTCCTCGTCGACCGGCAGCCCGCTGGCCTCGATCAGGGCTTTGATGGCCTTCGAGCTGAGTTGGGCGTTGGCTTGTAGGTGCAGGTGGTAGATGTTGACCTTCACGGTGCCGTCGGGCTCGCGCCGCCCGGGCAGGGCGTGTCCGCGTGAGCGGTAGCCGTCGAGAATCGCGGCGACCACGGGCAGCAGGCTGTTGTACTCACGCCGCTCGGAGGGCTTGAGCGGCCCCGTGGCCCTGATGCGGGCGTGCTGGTTGCGGGTGGAAAGCTGCTTGTACTCCTCGAAGGCTGTGGTGATGTCGTCGGCGAAGGTCTCGACGAACCGCAGGGACCACGCCAGCAGTGCGGTCATGGTCGCCGGGTGGATGCGCGGGGTGCGGTTCTCGTCGAGGACCCGCCCGATCCCGAGGATGTCGCTGGTGCGCTCCCCGCCCCAGGGCGGTGCGGGCGGGAGCCGGTCGGACTCGGGCAGCAGTTCGCGCAGCGTCCAGGTGCGCAAGACTGCGGCCAGCAGGTCTTCGCGCATCGAGTGCGAGGCCGGGGTGTGGCGCACGTGCACTGCGTAGGCGTCGAGATCGGCGGTGGTGACCTCGGCGAGGCAGGCGATGCCGCGCTCTTCGAGCCAGAGGGTGAAGGCGCGCACGTACCTCCAGATCGAGGAGACGGTTTGGAGCGCGGGGCGCGAACTGCGTGCGATGACGCCAAGTCCGGGAACGCCCTCGTGGTTGATCAGCAGCCAGGTGATGAGCTTGACCGACTCGCGATAGCGGTCCGGAACGGTGGCGAAGTCGAAGGACACGGCGTCGGCGTGCTCTGCGAAAATGCCCTGGCTCAGGTTCCAGCGGACATCGCTGTAGCGCGAGAGCGTCTGCGGGTTCGTTCCCGGGCGCAGCGGCCGTTCCTTGAGGACCAGCGTGTAGGGGCCGGGCCGGATGGTGCTGCCGGGTTCGGCGAGCACGGTGGCGGGGGTCATGCGTGGTCCAATCCTCGGGTCAGGAACCGCTCGGCGAGCTCGCGATCGTGGTCGGTGGCGCCCTTGCGGGCGTCGTCGATAGCGGCGCGGTGGTGGCGGGAGAGCAGGTCCGCAAGGCGCGTGGCCGGTTGGGCGTAACGCTCAGCCCAGCGCAGCGGTGTCATCTCCTGCTTGCGGGTCTCGATCGCGTCGTACACCAGGACCTGGATGGGCAGGTGCGCCGGGGTCGCGCGGGCGCACCGGCACGACAGGCACAGCAGGAACGAAGCGGTGCACGGAGCACCGGGAGGGTTGTACGGGCTGGCCAGGTTGTCGGCGCAGCCGGTCAGCACGGTGTCGAGCCGGCCGTCGAGCAGATCGGCGAGGCCGGCCGGGTCCATGCCGTGCCGGGCCGCCACGGTGGCCGGGTCGCTTCCGGCCAGCTCGACCTCCTCGGCCGTGAGCACCGGGATCGGCGGGCGCGAGCGGGCGGCTTGGACCTGCTCGTCCAGCACCTTGGCGACCACCGACTGGTACTCGGCGAGGTTCCCGCGGTTGCGAGCGAGGTACTCGTTGGCCAGCGTCGACTCGGTGTGCGCGACCGGCTTCTGGTTCAGCTCCAGCCAGGTCAGCCGCAACCGGCGCCCGTCAACCCGCAACTCGAGCATCTCGCCGGTCTCGGGGTCCGGCTCGTCATAGACCAGCTTGTGGTACTGGCCCCAGAGCATCAGCACGGCCTTGGGGACCCCTGCGCGAAAGCCGCGCCCCTTCGGTCCTGTGTGGTGGAAGCAAGCGAACAGGCTCTCGGTCCCGCACCTCGACCTGGCCTCGGCGCCGAGGTCCAGCAGCAGCTCGTAGATGCCGAACGGACTGGCCAGGTCCAACCGGTCGGTGCCCGGCGCGGCGTAGAGCGCGGTGCTCATCGCCGCCCGGTGCGCACCTCGGCGCGGCTTGACCATATCGACCAGCGCGGCGGCGGCCGAGCCCGCGGCGTGCCCGTCAGGGCGCTGATGCGCCGTGGTCAACGCGGCCACGGTCGAGTAGTTGTGCCCGGTCAACGTCATCAACAGCACGAACCCGGCGGCCATCTCGTGGTAGGTCAAATGCAGCCGGGACATCACCGCGGGCGCCCCGCCGTGGCGCGCCACGATCGCCTCGACAGCCCGCTCGCGGCGGGCCTGGCGGGGCACATCCCCGTGCCGGTCGACATGGTCGAGCAGGAACCCGTGCTCCCACGCGGCCCGGTCGCTCTGCTCGACGCCTCCTTCCCGCCACACCGCGAGCTCGCGGCGCCCGGCCGCGATCCGCGTAGCGGCGGCGCGCAGGTCCGAACGGGCCAGCGTGGTGATCCGCTTGAACTCGGCCTCGCTGTAACTGCGCGTGGGAGTGTCGCTCTTGGGCACACTCGCCTGGGCCAGCCGCGCGGCGAACGGCGCCGGCAGCCCCGGAGCGAAGCGCAAGATCACCCGCAGCGACGACAGGTCGCGGTGCAGCGGCTTGCCCCCGCGCAGGATGAACTCCTCCAGATGCCCAGGGCGCAGCTGCGCCGGGCTGGTCGGCGGCTCCGGCAGGCTCGCAAGGAACCGGCAGAAGCGCTTGAGGATGCTCAGGGTGTCCAGCGCCGAGGTTCGCGCCCGGCGCGGCCCAGACGGCCCGGTCACCCCGGCCACCGCCTGCGCGAGCCACTCCTGCAACGCGCGGGAGACCGGAAGCACCGTCAGATCGATCTCGGCCGCGGGACCGCCGTCCTCCGGATAGACCACCACCCGACACTCGCCCCCACCCAGAAACAGCCGCTCCGGCTGGCGGTATCCGGCCTGCGGCAGGCTCGCCGCGCGCCCGGCCATCACTGCGCCTCCCGGACCGGCGCACCGGTGATCACCTGCGGGTGCTCGGCGAACATCGCCGCCATCAACTCCGCCATCAGCCCGCCGTGCGCATGCTCGATCAGCAGCTCGACGTCCAGGTCGCGGAACGGCTCAAGGTAGACGTCCATCGTCGTGGCGACGTCCGCGTGCCCGAGCAGCGTCTTGACGAGGTACCAGGTGTCGCCGAACTGCGCGCGGAAGTCCCGCAGCTCCTCACCGTCCAGGTGCGCGAAGCGCCGCTCGTACAGCAGCCGGCCGACCGAGAACCAGCGCAGCGCGAAGCTGTGACGCAATATGTGGGCGGTCGCGGCGACCCCGAACAACCCCGACCGCGCCACGCGCTGATTCGCCGTGTCGAACGTGTGCTGCCAGCCGTGCCCGGCGCGCGGCATCCCGTCCTCGTTCAACCACAGCGCCGCAGGTTCCAGCCCGCCCGCGCCCGGCGCGAACAGTCGCACCCGGGCCTCGGCGGTCAGCCCGTCCAGCGGGACCGTCACCGTCGCACCGTCCCGATCTCGCACCTCCACCCGGCGCCGTGCGAGCTGCCGCGTCAGAACGAGAGCATCGTCGACGTGGTCGTAGCGTCCGGCCCGCTGCGCCCGGCGCACCGCCGCCGCCCGCTCTCCCTCCGTGTAGGCGAGCACATCCGACAGCACGCCGCGCGGCATCCAGTAGCGCCGACCGCGCCCGCCCTTCGCACATTCCGAGGCCAACAGACAGGTGTAATAGCCGCGCGAGGGATCATCCTCAGGCAGCTCGCACATCAGCACGCTCGCCCACTCCGAGACCCGCAACCCGGTGCCGTACAGCCCGTCAGCGAACGCGCAGTCACGCTGACTGTTTCGCCCCCGCCACACCCGCGCCTCACGCCCATCGCGCGCAAGCCCGCGCAGCCCGACATCACGCCACATCGCGTAGCCGCGCGGATCGAGCCACTTCACATCCCGATCACGCACCACGTGCGGTGAGGCGGCAAACCCCTCGGTTACCTCCGCCCGGCGCGGATTCCGCAGCTCGCGCTTGGCCACGGGATTGGCCACGCCGTAGCGCACCTGTGCCCAGGTGTAGAACGCGTTGATGGCCACGAGGTTGTCCAGCAGCGTCGAGCCCGCTACCCGCGCCGGGTTCGAGGCGTCCGTCATCCGCCAGAACTTGAACCCGTCGACGTCCTCCTCGTCGGCCGCGCTCCAGCCACGACCGGTCGCGTCGAGGAACCCCAGCCACACGCACAGCCCGCGCCCGTACTTCTCCCGCGTCAACGCCGACCGGTTGCGCATGCGCAGCGAGCCGAAGAACTCGTTGACCTCCGCGACGGCCCGTCCATCGGTGCGGAGCAGGAACTCCTGGCCGTGCCGGGTGCCGTTCGCCGCCGCGAGTTCGACCAAGCTCGCCACGCCCGCGAGCACCGGGTCGTTCTGAAACCACGCCGGGTTCCGATCCTGCCGACTGCGGTGCAGCCGCCAGTACACGCCGTCGAGGACAGTCTGTTGATCACTCATGGAGCGAGACTCAATCACGCACCAAAGGAACAGAACGGATGCAACACTCCGAAGTCGGTAAAGACCGCCGCCGAAGTCGAAGCAGGGGTCAACTGCTGCTGCCTGCTCCTGAAGTCGTTGTGCACGCTCGACGAGCTCACCTGCGCTGCGGGGCGGGATGGCCTCATACTGGTTGTACTCGGCGAGCAAGCTGAACGCCTGGTCTTCGACCGCCCCAGGGGCGTAGGCACGGATGAGATCCCGATGCGTGGCGAGTTCGACCTCGAGTCGGCTTAGACCCATCCAGGTAAGGGGCACACTGGTGAGTTTTGCGAGGACGTTGTTCATCCAGCGGCGCTCTGCGGGGGAATGATCGAGCGGAAGAACGAGCGTCCAAGCACGCAGATCTGAGTTCTTCACTGCGGTCGTCAGCGACTTCTTAACGGCGGTCTTCTGCTTCGCGGTCAGCCGCGTGGAGTAGCTCTTGATCTCGAAGACGTGGATACCGCCTTCGACGGGAAGTAGCACATCGATGCCGTCGTCGCCTCCAGCGCCGTCCATTCGAGACGCATTCGGGTGAAGGCGGAGCAGCAGGGCTGCGATCAGGTCTTCCACTTGATCGGTGGAGTATCTCGCCCAGGGGATCGGTGTGCTGCGCTTGGTCATGGCTCAACGTTAGCTATCAGTGCTGACAGCACGCACTTCACCACGTCCACCGCACCGTCGCCCAAGGTATCACCGCTATGACGCCGGATATCCTATGCGCTGTGGATCATGATTGCATGGTGCGGCGCAATTGCGACTTGCGTCGATAGAGCGCAATGTCGCGATGAAATCCGACGAGAAGTTCACCCGCAGTTGTCGCGGCGATGGAGTTCGGGCTGGGAACTGTGAGCGATGCTCGCCTCGTCCGAGTGAGCAAGTCCCAGAATTGCACCGTCGCATCCTGACTTCCAGTGATCACAACTGGTGACCCATTAATATGTACGCATGCAACCGTCCGCACCGAGGCGGCGTGGCCGGTGATCGGCTGGCCGATGGGGGTGCCGTCGAGCAGGTTCCAAACTCGCACGGTGGTGTCACTACTGCCAGTGACTGCGACAGGCGTCCCGTCAATCGTCGTGCATGCCACCGACCGGATACGACC
>Ga0185299_10001027_pt1 | contig 62526 bp, 56 predicted proteins | sample PaiPotPPA55metaG_FD_128002 | JGI IMG/M metagenome (GOLD analysis project Ga0185299, IMG submission 128002) | Iron sulfur acid spring bacterial and archeal communities from Banff, Canada, to study Microbial Dark Matter (Phase II) - Paint Pots PPA... ... | reverse complement strand
CGTACGGCTCGGCGAGATGGTTGGCCACTACCTCGGGCGGCGCGCGGCGGTCGGAAGACACTATCCGCACATGCCCCTGGCTCTCGGGCCTGAGCGGATAGCTAAAAAGCTGCATACCGGGGAACAGCTCGAAGCCGTAGCCGGGCGAGGCGAAATCCATCGAATACGGCGCCATCATCAGTTGCACGTCGGGCCGCGTGGCATCGGGCGCCGTCTTGACGAAACCGCCAACCTGATACGAGCCCAGCGCCATCACGCCGCGATGAAACAGAAAGTACTGCAACGCATTGCGCCACAGACGCATGCCGCTGAACTGCCGGTTCTGCGAATCGCCCCATTGCCTGAGACGCGCCTGGACCATGACCAGCAAATGTTCCCGCATGTTCAGCCCGACGCCGGGATTCGCGGCGACGACCCGAATGCCGAGCGACAGCAGATGCCCGGGATCGCCGACACCCGACAGTTGCAGAAGCCGCGGCGACTCCAGTGCACCCGCTGACAAAACGATTTCGCGTTTTGCCCGGTAAATGGTTTCGACGCCGCCACGGCTGCATTGCACGCCCACGGCCCGTGTGCCTTCGAATACGACGCAACTGACTTCCGTGTTCGTCATGACAGTCAGGTTCGGGCGCTTCCTCGCGGGCTTCAAAAACGCTTCGGCCGAACTCTGGCGGCGGCCGTGGCGGATCGTGTAGGTCAGGTACGCAACGCCTTCGTGATCGAGCCGGTTGATGTCTTCCAACCGTCGCACGCCAAGCGACTGACAGGCATCCAGCACGGCTTCGCCGAGGCGGTTGCGTTGCGCATACGGCGACACCTTCAGCGGGCCGCCCGCACCGCGCAGTTCGTCGGCGCCAAGCGCATGGTCTTCGATCCGCCGAAAGCACGGCGCCATGTCCTGCCACCCCCAGCCTTCGACCCCGAGCGCCGCCCAGCCGTCGTAGTCCTGCGGATGGCCACGCATGTAGACCATGCCGTTGATACTGCTCGATCCGCCCAACATCTTGCCGCGCAGCCAGACTTCGTTGCGGTGGCCGTTGCCGTTATCGGGTTGGACCGGAATGAACCACGCATGAGCGGGGTCGCTCAACAGCTTGCCGAAACCCTTCGGCATCCGGATCAACGGGTTGGTGTCGTCCGGTCCCGCCTCGATCAGCAGCACCGCGTGGCGCCCGTTTTCGGACAGCCGGTTCGCCAGCACGCAGCCTGCGGCCCCCGCGCCCACGACGATATAGTCGAACTCGGTCATTCGTTCAGTCTCCGACGGCCCTGTGAACCGTCTCGTCTCCGTTGAGCGGCATTCGCGGCGGCGTGTTGTCGTGGTTTGCGAGACACTTGTTCGCCTGTGCGGCCCTTTAGCCGAACACGACCGGGATCGAATGCGGAACGCGCATCATGATGCCGTTGATCTGCGGTGGCGGCGCGGCCGGGTCGAGCCGTACATTCGGCAAACGGTCCAGGATCGCGTTAAGTGCGCGCGTCATCTCCACGCGCGCCAGATGCTGGCCGATGCACACGTGCGGCCCGTAAGCGAACGCGAAATGGCGATGCGTGGTGGTGCGCGAGATATCGAACTTGTCGGGGTCGGTGAAACGGCTGGGGTCACGATTGGCGCTGCCCGCCACCACGTCGATGAACGCACCCGCCGGGATATCGACGCAGCCCAGCGTCACCGCGCGGCTCGCCATCCGTGACTGCATGACCACCGGACCGTCCCAGCGCAGTGCTTCCTCGATGGCACGCGGCACGAGCGAGCGGTCGCGGCGCACCGCGTCGAGTTGGTCCGGATTGCGTAGCAAACCGACCAGCAACACGCTGGTGGCGCGGTACGTGGTGTCGCCGCCGGCGTTCACCAGTTGCCTCAGAAACGAAATGACGACCTCTTCGGGCAGGCGCTCACCGTCGACTTCGGCCGTAGCCAGCATGCTCACCAGATCGTCGCCGGGATTCTCTCGCCGCTCTGCGACAAGCCACCCAAAATAGCTGCCCAGCTTGGTCGACGCTTCGACGCCGTGCTCGATATCGACGGAGACGAGCGTCTGCGCGATGGCGAGCTTATGAAACACCTTGACGTCTTCCGGCGGCAACGCAAGCTGACGGTAAATGATGTTGAACGGATAGTGCAGCGTGAATTCCTGCGCGAGATCGGCATGGCCGCGATCGGTGAATTTCGTCATCAGGTCGTTCACAACCGGATCGACCAGCGTATCGCCCCACGCCGCCACCGCATTCGGCATGAAGGCCTTCTGGAAAATGCGCCGGTACCGCGGGTGCTCGGGCGCGTCCATCGTCGAGATGCTGCGGCCGAAACTGATACCGATATTGCGTTCGTACGCCCGGTTCGAAAACGTCGCGGGGTCTCCCAGGACTTGAGCGACCTCGTCGTAGCCGAACACGCAGTAGTGCTCGACGTCGGAACTGGTCAGGTCGGCGGGAATGCCCAGCAGCACGCGGTAGTCGCCTCGCTGCACCGAGCCCTGTGCTCGCAATGCGGCGATACGCCGATAGGGATCGCTGTCCGCACCGTAAGCGAGCGCGTCCTCGAAAAAGGGGTTGAACGCTGGATCGTCGAAATCCTGGAGCCGTAGTGTGTCGCCCATGTTCCTGCCTCCTGTCATCGCGCTTTTTTGGATTCACGAAGGCTCGCGCGCTACGTTTCATCGAAGTGCTGATATTTGAACTATGTTCGATTTTTTACGTTCGTGCAAGACGGATTTGCGGACCTGGAGCCGGCACCGGCAACCCGTAGTCATACGCATTGACAGCCTCTTCATTCAACGTTCACAATTCCGAATGTTATTCACAAATTTCCATAACATCGATACTGCGTTGCCGTGCGCACCGCGGATTCGCAAGAAAGGGCCCTTTCGTGACAACTGCCGTTCCAGAAGACACCGCCTTGATCGTCGGCGCCGGCCATGCAGCCGGCGAATGCGCCACCAGCATCCGTGACCAGGGCTGGACGGGCCGCATCGTGCTGATCGGCGAGGAACCGCATCTGCCGTACCAGCGACCGCCGCTGTCGAAAGCGTTTCTGTCCGGCGAACTGGCTATAGAACAGCTTTATCTGAAGCCACAAGCGACCTACGACAAGGCACGCATCGAATTCATGCCCAACACCCGCGCCGAGCGCATCGATCGCGCGGCGCGCACCGTCGCGTTGTCGGACGGTCGCGAGATCGGCTATACGAAGCTCGTGATCGCCACCGGTGGCCACGCACGACGGCTCGCTTTGCCGGGCATGGACGTCATCGAGAAGCAACCGAATTTTCACTATCTGCGCACGCTCGACCACGTCGCCCGCATTCGCACGCAGTTCCACGCGGGCGCGCGCCTTGTCATCATCGGCGGCGGGTATATCGGTCTTGAGGTGGCAGCGATCGCGGTGAAGCGCGGGCTACGCGTCACCGTTATCGAGGCTTTGCCGCGTGTGCTCGCGCGTGTGACTGCGCCCGAGCTTTCGGCGTTCTACGAACGCGTGCATCGCGAGGCCGGCGTCGACGTTCGCACCGGCATGGCGGTCAGCGGCTTCGAACTGGATGCGTCGGGCGATGCGGTCGCGGCCGTGGTCTGCGCCGACGGTTCACGCATTCCGGCGGACCTCGTGATAGTCGGCGTGGGGTTGCAGCCCGCCACCGGGATTGCGGAGGCAGCGGGCCTCGCGGTGGACAACGGCATCGTGGTGGATGAACACACACGCACGTCCGACCCGGACATCTTCGCCATCGGCGACTGCACCAACCACCCCAACGGCTTGCTTGGCCGGCGCCTGCGGCTCGAGTCGGTGCCCAATGCAATGGAACAGGCGCGCACAGCGGCAGCCACCCTATGCGGCAAAGAACGCGTCTACAACAGCGTGCCGTGGTTCTGGTCCGACCAATACGATCTGAAGCTGAAGATGGTCGGACTGTCGCAAGGCTACGATGAACTCGTGCTGCGCAGGGCACCCGAGAGCCGTTCGTTTTCGGCGTTTTATCTTAAGGACGGCGTGATGCTCGCCGCCGATACCGTCAGTCGTCCACAGGAATTCATGCTTGCCAAACGCTTCGTCGCCGAGAAGATCCCCGTGTGTGCAGCCGAACTCGCCGACGACTCTGTCCCGCTTAAAAGTTTGCTCCCCGCGGTCTGATCAACCCTGCTGATATTGAACTCCATCATGCCCATCATTCGCTTCATTCAACCGGACGGCAGCGAAACCGTCGCGTTGGCCAACGTCGGCGAATCCGTCATGCAGGCGGCCGTCAACCATCAGGTGCATGGCATCCTGGGCGATTGCGGTGGCAGTTGCAGTTGCGCGACGTGTCACGGCTACGTCGACGAAGCGTGGACTGGGCATATGCCGGAAGCCGAGTCGTATGAGATCGACATGCTCACCTGTGCCATGAATGTGCGGCCGAACAGCCGCCTCACGTGCCAGATCAACGTGACGCCGGAACTCGACGGGCTGTTGATTCATCTGCCGGATACGACGAGCTGAACAGCGACGCAGCCCGGTCTAACGCGAACGTGTCAGCAAGTCGACGACCCCGGGCTCGCTAGCCCCCCAAAACGCCGCCCAGGTCGGGAAACCCTGCGGCAGGCGCGGCTGGTATTTATCGCTATCGTATTTGCCGGGCCAGTTCTGAAACCGCGGCGTACCCGGACGCTCCAGCCAGTCGGTCGAATACCAGTGCTGTTCATCGCGGCGTTCGAAATACCAGGTTCCATCGCGGCGCACGTAGTGATCGAAATAGCAGATCGCCATCACGACCCATTTGCCGTTGTCCTCATGCTCCGCACGGCAATACACTCGACCAGTGGCGTGATCGGCATCGACCAGATCGACCGCGTGTCCGCAGATCTGGTGAATGCTGCGGTAGAAGCCGCGCAGGATGTGTTCCGAGCCGTAGAAGGTTTTCAGCGCCGCACGTCCCACGCCCCAGCGCCCGCAATTCACGTCGTCGGTGAAGAGCGCTACCAGGTTGTCCATGTCGCGCGAATCGACGGCGAGCGCGTAGCGAATGGGCAACTGCTGGATCGCCAGTTGCGCTTCAATACGCTCGATGCGGGCAATAAGGTCGACGGAGTGGGTATCGGTCGTCACGCTGGCCTCTTCGCGCCGATCGTCACGCCGCCCGTGGCGCGGGCGCGGATTTCGTCGGCATAGTACGGTTGATGCGACAGCAGTCCGCCATCCACATTGATGATTTGCCCCGTGACGAAAGCCGCCTCGTCAGAGGCCAGATACACCACTGCGTGCGCGATGTCCTCCGGCCGTCCGAGGCGCGGCGTGAGGTGGTGGCTGAGCATCATGTCGCCCACCGGGCCTGCGTAATTGCCGGCCGTCGCGGGCGTGACGATCAGCCCCGGCGCGATCGCATTGCACCGAATGCCCTCTTTGCCATGCTGCGCGGCCACATAGCGCGTCAAGGCTTCGATGCCGGCCTTGCAGACCCCGTAGGCGCTGTAGCCGAGCGCACCGGCCTGCGCGGCGCCAGACGACGTGTTGATGATCGATCCGCCGCCGCGCGCGCGCATGAGCGGGATTGCATAGCGCGACGCCAGCATGGTGCCGCGCAGGTTGATGCGCATCGTGTCGTCCCAGACTGCGACATCGACCAGTTCCACGGCGGCGTCGACGGTGCTCGACAGCGACGTGGCCGCCGCGTTGTTGTGCAGCACGTCGAGGCCGCCCCACGTTTTGAGGGTGAGTTCGAACAACGCTGCTATCGACGCCTCGTTGCCGATATCGACCTGCGCGGCGATCGCGCGGCCTCCTAGTTCCTCGATGCGGCGAACCTGTGCGGCAGCCCCATCGAAATTAAGGTCCGCCACGACCAGCAGTGCACCTTCGGCCGCGAGCATCGCGGCACACCCCGCGCCGATGCCCGACGCCGCGCCCGTGACAATTGCGATCTTTTCTTTAAGACGCTGCATAAACAGGTTCCCTTTTGGTTGAGCCGCTGCCTGGATTCAATGCGTTGCGGCGAAACATCCGAGGTGGAAATCGGTATCGCCGTACATCTTCTCCATCAGTACCATCTTGCGGAAATAATGACCGACCTGGTATTCCTCGGTCATGCCCATGCCGCCGTGCAACTGGATGCCTTGCGCGCAAACGAAGCGGCTCGCGCGCCCCGCCACCGCCTTGGCCGCCGAGATCATGCGGCTCCGTTCGTCAGCCGGCCGGTCGAGATGCGCAATGCCGCAATACAGGATCGAGCGGGTTTCCTGCACGGCCACGAACATCTCCGCCATCCGGTGCTGCAATGCCTGGAACTTGCCGATCGGCTGGCCGAACTGCACTCGCGCCTTGATGTAGTCGGCGGTAATGGCCATCACGGCTTCCATCACGCCGAGTATTTCAGCGACGCTCGCAAGCGTGGCAAGTTCGGTTGCCTCTTCCAGAACAGCAAGCGCGCGATCCAGACCGATCAGGAGCGCCGACGCATCCAGTTCGACGTCGCGCAATTCGATGTCGGCCGCACGCGACCCGTCGAGCAGACGATACGAACGGCAGCTCACCCCTGCCGCTCGACGGTCCACGATGAAAACCGCCGGCCCCGCTACGGCGTCGTCGAGACGCGCGCTCACCAGCAGAAGATCAGCCGACGCGCCCGCCGCGACCAGTGTTTTCGCGCCGCTCAGCAGGTAACCGCCCGGCGTCGTACGCGCACGAGTGTGCGTGTCGCAGCCCAGTTTGAAGCGCGAACCGGCCTCGCTGTCGGCTAGCGAAAGCAGCAACCGGCCTTCGACCACGGCGGGCAACAACTCCGCGCGCTTCGCCTCCGAGCCGCTGCGTTCGATGATCGTCGCGCACAGCAACGACGTCTGCACGAAGGGTTCGAGCACCATGCCGCGACCAAACGCCTCCATCAGGATTGCTGTCTCGACGAACGAACACGCAAGGCCGCCGACCTCCTCGGGCAGCGACAAACCGAGCCAGCCGAGCTCGGCGTAATCCTGCCAGCGGGCGCGGCTAAAACCCTCGTCGCCCGCGGCGATTTCGCGGCGCGCTTCGAATCCGTACTCCTGCTGGATGAATCGCTCAACGCCGTCCTTGAGCATCGCTTGTTCTTCGGAGAGGTTGAAGTTCATGGTCAAAGTCCAAAGGCGAGCTTGGCGATAATGTTCTTCTGCACTTCCCGCGCACCGCCATAAATGGTCGATGCACGGCCGATCAGATAACCCGTCGTGCGGCCCGCGACGTAACCGGGCCACAGGACGTCCGGTGATGGATCGTCGACGCTCCAGTCGCCGTGTTCCTGGAGGCGCATGCTGCGCGGGCCGAGCGCATCGACCTGTAATTCGGTGACCCGCTGCTGCATCTCCGAACCGCTGATCTTCAACGCCGAGACGACCGCGTCAAGGTTGTGCGGGTTGCGCTCCTCGGCCAGGAGTCTCAACACCGACCATTCGAGCGCCAGCAGATCCACCTCGACCGCCGCCACCTTGCGGGCGAAATCGGGTCGATTGATCAAGCGCACACCGTCGACCATTTCCTGTTCGGCGATGCTTTTCGCGCGTTGCAATTCGCGCTTGTTGAAGTACAGGAACGCGCTCGTCGTGCGTTCCTTCTCGAGCAGATATTTGGTGTAGGTCCAGCCCATGCCCGCTTCACCGACCAGATGCGTCTTCGGCACACGAACATTCTCGAGGAACACCTCGTTCAGCCCCGTCCCGCCTTCGATGGAAACGATCGGGCGCACGGTGATGCCCGGCGTATCCATTTTCACGAGCAGGAACGAAATGCCGCGCTGCGGCTTGACCGTTGTGTCCGTCTTGGCGAGAAAGAAACCCCAATCCGCAATGTTGGCGTCGCTGGTCCAGATCTTCTGGCCATTGATCACATACTCGTCGCCGTCGAGTACCGCGGTGGTTCTCAAGCCGGCGAGGTCCGAGCCTGCATTGGGCTCCGAAAAGCCCTGACACCAGAATTCGTCACCGCTCAGAATAGGCGGGAGGAAACGCTCTTTCTGCCAGTCCGAGCCGAATGCCATCATGACCGGCGCGAGCATGTGCGTTCCCTGCCAGCCGTAGTCCATTGCGTCCGCGTTGTACATCTCTTCCATGAAGATGTGTTTGCGAAACGCACTCCAGCCGGTGCCGCCGTGTTCCACCGGCCAGTGCGGCGCGCCCCAGCCGCGCCGGTGCAGAATGCGTTGCCACGCGCGGATGTCTTCCCTCAACGGAGGATGCGCGCCGACCTGCCAGCGGTGCTGGATGCCGGCCGGCAATTGCTCCTTGAAAAACTGCCTGACTTCCAGACGAAATGCTTCGTCCTCGTCGCTATATTCGAAATGCATGCCAGACTCCTGAACCTGTTTTCACGACCGCCGGCGCAGGGTGCGATCCGCACCGGGTTCCGCTCGTCGGCCGGTTTGCCGGAATGTTGTAGTGACCTCGCGACCTAGCGGCCCTTGAAGTCCGGTGTGCGCTTTTCTCGAGCGGCAAGCCGTCCCTCGGCGGCATCTTCTGAATTGACCGCAAGGGCGACAGCATTGAGTTCCTGCGCAAGAAACTCCTCCATGCTACCGGCGTTCAGACGAAACAATTCCTTCGTCAGCCCGATCGAGAAGGTTGGCATGGCGGCCAGCTCGGCAGCCAGCGCTTCAGCGGCTTCCATGAGCTTCGCGTCTTCGACCACGCGGCTCGCCAGCCCGATATCGAACGCCTCCTGCCCGCTTAGCTTGCAATTGAGATACATGATCTCCTTCGCGCGAAACTCGCCGCAGTGACGGGCCAGCAGATGCACCATCCCGCCCTCGGGCAACGTGGCGCGCATGAGGAAGGCCGGGATGAACTGGGCCGTATCCGAGGCGATCAACTGGTCTGCGCAGAGCGCGTAGCTCCACGCGATACCCACCGCCACACCGCGCACCGCCGCTACCACGGGCTTGTTCAGGTTGTAGAGCTTGAGCGCGATCTGCTGGTAGACGGCGAACGAGGCGCGTGCGTTCGCCACGCTCTGCGGCGGCAGCGGCGCGGCGCCGCTCCCCCTTATATCCGCACCCGAGCAGAATGCGCGCCCTGCGCCGGTCAGGATGACGGCGCGTATTTCCGGCTCGCGCTCGATGCGCTCCAGATGCTCGATCATCAAGACAAGCATCTCCGGCGTCAGCGCATTGAGCTTGTCCGGACGATTCAGCCGTAGCGTAGCTACCGGGCCGTTCAGCGAGAGTTCTACATCCATGGTCGTCGGGCCTTCAATGTTGCAGTCGATTGATTCGGGAACCGCTCAGGTCGCGTGAAAGCTTAGCTCACCTTATTCTCCGCGCGCATGCAGCTTGATCATGCCGTCACCAAAGGGCTCATCACGGCGTTTGAGCGCTTCCTTCAGACCGTTCTCTTCCATATCGGCCTTGAATTGCGCGCGGCGTGGTCCCTGGCTCTGGTGCGCACGCGCATCGTTCTCGACGGCGAGGCGCTGCAGCGTGCGTGCGCCCGACATCTCAAGAGCGAGATTCACGATCCGTTTGTTCGCGGACAGCAGGTCGGCATCGACGAACGACAAGCGGCGTGCCAGTTCCGACACTTCGGTCTCGAGTTCATCGGCGGGGACGGCATCCATCACGAGACCGATCTTCGCGGCGTCGCGGCCCGTCAGCGAATCGCCCGACAGCAACAGGCGCTTCGCCCACTGCGGACCCACGTGATAGAACCACATGTGCGCCGGTGGCGAGCCGTTGGCGCGCGTGGCGGGAAAGCCGATCCGACAGTTGTTCGCTGCGAGCACCATGTCGCAGGCGAGCGCCAGATCGGTGCCGCCCGCGAGGCAGTTGCCGTGTACCTGCGCGATAATCGGCTTGTGCACTTCGGCCATCAGGTTGACGGTCTCCGCCTGACGCTCCATCGACCAGCAGTCGTCGTCGAAACACCGTGTCGTGCCGCGGTACTCAGTCGGGTCGAGCTGGTCTGCCGCACGCTCGGCGTAGGTCGTCACGAGGTCGTAACCTGCACAGAAATCCTTGCCCGCGCCGCGCAGCACGATCACGTTCACCGACTTGAGATCGTCGGCTTCGAGCAGCGCTTCCCTGAGTTCACGCAGCATCACGCCGTCGATCGCGTTGCGCTTGTCCGGACGATTCAGCGTAATCCGCGCGACACGCTCCGCCACCTCGAACTGAATGCACTCCGTACTTTTGAGCCATTTGGCCATGATTCACTCTCATTCGAAGAAGGCGGATCGCCCGCCTGCCGTTTCAGCGGATGAACAACTTCCGCAACTGCACCTTGCTGATTTTTCCGGTGGGAAGACGTGGCAGTTCGTCGACGAATTCGACGGTCTTCGGACATTTATAGCCGGCGATAAGCTGGCGGCAATGCGCGATCAGGTCGGCTTCAGTCACGACCTCGCCGGGCCGCAGCACTACGATCGCCTTTACGCACTCACCCCATTTTTCGTGCGGCACGCCGATGGCGGCAGCATCGATCACGGACGGATGCTGCAACAACGCCTCTTCGACTTCGCGGCTATAGATGTTCTCGCCGCCCGAAATGATCATGTCCTTCTTGCGGTCCACCAGGAACACGTAACCGAGGCTGTCCTGATAGCCCATGTCGCCGGTGCGATACCAGCCGTCGCGCAATGCGTCGATGGTCGCGACACTGTTGTTCCAGTAGGCGCTCAGTTGAGTGGCCGACCGCAGCCAGACTTCGCCCGTCGAGCCTTGAGGACAGTCGTTGCCGTAGTCGTCGACGATGCGCAGTTCGATGCCGGGGCACGGATGACCCACCGACGCGAGACGGCGGATTTCTTCGGGCGTGCCATGCGGCCGGACTTCATGCGCGGGCAGCCAGCAGGCATTGCTTTCGGTCATGCCGTACTGAACGGCGAACACCGGGCCCAGCACGTCGATGCCGCGCTGAAGCAGCGGCACCGGCACCGGCGCGGCAGCCGTCGTTATGTTCTCGATACTCGACAGATCGTAGGTCGGCAGCTCGGGCACATCGAGGAGCGCCTGCAACATCGCGGAAACGAGGAACGTGAACGTAATGCGCTCGGTCTGGATCGTTTCGAGCATGGCCTTCTGATCGAAGCCGCGGTGCAGCACAGTCGTGCCGCCCATCCACGCCACGGCGTTCACATAGCCGATCCCGCCGACATGAAACGCCGGTGTCGTCTGCAACACGCGCGTGCGTCCCGAAAACTCGGTCACGAGCGCGCAGCTCTCGGCAGTCGCGCACATCGCGCGGTGCGTGCGCACGACGCCTTTCGGGCGGCCCGTCGTGCCGCTGGTGTAGATCAGATAAGCGTAGTCGTCCGGTTGCGAGCGGATCGGCGGCCCGTCGGGCGGCCCGGCTTCCATGATCGATTCGAACGCCACTGCCCACGACGGCGCCTCGCCAATACAGATGTAGTGTTCGATCTCCGGCATCTGCGCACGCAAGCTGTCCACCAGCGCGGCGTACTGCGCCTCGAACACGAGCGCTCTCGGCGCCGCGTCCTTCAGGATCTGCGCGATTTCAGCAGCAGCCAGCCGGAAGTTGATCGTCGCGAGCAGGAAGCCCGCCCATTCGCACGCCCGATAGGTCTCGTAGTACTCGGCGCAGTTCATCGCGAGCACCGCAACACGATCCTGGCGGCGCAGACCCCGCTCGTAAAGCGCGCCGGAAAAACGGCGGGCGCGAGTAGCAATCTCGCCATGCGTCAGGCGCCGTTCGCCGAAGACCAGCGCTTCCCTGTCCGCATAAAAGCGAGCGTTGCGCTCGATCATCTCTCCAAGGGTTTTCATCTCAATCCTGTCTGATCGGAGATTCCACTGGTTAGCGCTCAGGACGCCAGCGCCTGCGGGTCTGCGAGCATCGTGCCGAGGAACGCGGTGAAGCGAGCGGCGTCGGCACCGTTGATCACCCGGTGGTCATAGCTCAATGAAAGCGGCAGCATCTTGCGCCAGTCCACGCCGCCGTCATCGGACGGTTGCGCGTTCAAGCGGGTTTTGGTCACGCCAAGAATGGCGACTTCGGGTGCGTTAATGATCGGCGTAAAGCCGGTCCCGCCAACACCGCCCAGCGAACTGATCGAGAAACAACCGCCCGACATTTCCGCCATTGAAAGACCCTTCTCACGCGCCTTCTGCGACACCGCGGCGAGTTCGGCCGCCAGTTCCGCGATGCACTTCTTGTCGCAGTTACGCAGCACGGGCACCAACAGGCCGAAGCGCGTATCCACTGCCACGCCGATATGAAAATACTTCTTCAGCACGAGATTCTTGCCGTCGCCGTCCAGCGAAGCATTGAACTGCGGAAATTCCTGCAGCGCACGCACAGCCGCTTTGATGAGGAACACCAGGGGCGTCAGCTTCACCGCATCGGCTTCGTTGCGCGCCTTGCGGAAAATTTCGAGGGCCGTGATATCAGCGTCGTCCTGATGCGTCACGTGCGGAATCGACAGCCAGTTGCGCGACAAGAACGCGCCTGTCAGCTTCTGGATACGCGATACCAGCTTCACCTCTATGTCGCCGAACTCCGCGAAATCGACCTGCGGCCACGGCGGCAACCCGGTGCCGATACCGGCCGGCGCAGCGTCGTTCGAGGCGGCTCGCGGCGAGGCAGACGGGTTGGAGGAAACGGATTCGACACTCATGACGGATACCTCGCTAAGCCTGTCGGACAACGTGAATGCCGGCACTCAGATAATTTCCGCCAGCACCGTGCCTACCGGATAAACCTCGCCCACCTGCGCGACGATCTTGAGCGTGCCCGACGCCGGCGCTTCCACCTCTTGCACCGACTTGTCGCTCTCCAGCGCATAGAGCGCCTGGCCCTCGGTAACCGCTGCGCCGTCGGCTAACAGCCATTCGGCAAGCGTCCCCTCGTTCATCGAAAAACCCAGCTTCGGAAGCAACACCTGTGTGGACATGACTAATCTCTATAAAAGTGAGGAAAACCGGGTTGCGCTCGCACGTCAGGTTCATTCGACCAGGTTCATTCGAGCGTCGCTCGGATCGCCGCTTCGATTTCGACGGCGCCGGGAACGAAAGCATCTTCGAGCGGTTTCGAAAACGGCACCGGACAAAACCGCGAGCCGACCCGCTGCACCGGCGCCTTCAGTTCGCGGAACAGCGATTCGTAAATCCGTGACGCGATCTCGGCACCCACGCCGAATGGTTTCACGGCCTCATGCACGACGACCGCGCGGCCGGTTTTAGCCACCGACGTCAGGATCGTTTCGGTATCGAGCGGCGAGACGGTGCGCAGATCGATCACTTCGACCGACACACCCGCCGTACCGAGCCGCTCCGCCACGGCCATCACGTCATGCACGCGGCGGCTGTACGTCACGACCGTTACGTCGGTTCCGCTGCGGACCACGTTGGCCTTGCCGAGCGGAATCTGTACGCCGCGCTCCGGCGGCGTGCCCGGGTTCCAGTACGTCGGCAAGTTTTCAATGAACAGGCAGGGGTCGTCGTCCTCGATGCAGGAAAGCATCAGGCCGTAGGCATCGGCGGGCGTGGACGGCGCCACCACCTTGATTCCCGCGACGTGCGCAAACCACGCTTCCAGGTAGTCGGCATGCTGGCCGCCAGTGCCGAATCCCGCGCCCGTCATGGTACGGATCACGATCGGCACGTGCGTCTGTCCACCCGACATGAAGCGCAGCTTCGCGGCGTGGTTCACGATCATGTCCATCGCCACCGTCGTGAAGTTCATCAGCATGATCTCGGCCACCGGACGCATGCCGACGATCGATGCACCGATCGCCGCGCCAATGATCGCCTGCTCCGAAATCGGCGTGGACCGCACGCGCGAATCGCCGTATTTGGTCGACAGCCCGCGGGTCACGCCGACGATGCCACCCTCCTGCCCGTCGCCCACGTCCTCGCCGAGAACGATGACGTTGACATCGGCGGCCATCGCGTCGTCGAGCGCCAGATTGACGGCCTGAATGGTGTTGATGTCAGTCGATGTCTGGTTCATGCGAGCGCCTCGTCTTTAAAGATGTCACGCCGTAACTCGGCAAGGTCCGGGTAGTCGCTCGAGAGCGCGAACTCGACCGCTGCATCGATTTCGGCGGTGTGACGCGCTTCCATCGCGGCCAGTTGCTCTTCGGTCGCGTGCTTCGCGGCAACAAGCCACGCGCGGAACAACGGCACCGGATCTTTCGCGACCCACGCGGCCTTTTCGTGCTGGTCCATGTAGGCGTCGGGGTCACCGAACACGTGGCCGTGAAAGCGGAACGTATTGGCTTCTATCAACGTCGGGCCGCCGCCACTACGGGCTCGTTCAATGGCGTCGCGCGCCACGCGATGCATCGCGATCGGATCGTTGCCGTCGACGGTGATGCCGGGCATCTGATACGCCACGGCGCGCTGCGCGATATTGGGCACCGACGTGCCGTACGCGTATTTCGTGTGCTCGGCGTAGCCGTTGTTCTGGCACACGAACACCACCGGCAGCTTCCATACCGAAGCCATGTTGAGCGACTCGTGAAACGCGCCGATATTGGCGGCGCCGTCGCCGAAATAAGCGATCGCCACACGCGGCTCGCCGCGAATCTGCGCGGCGAGCGCGAGACCGTTCGCGATCGGCATCGAACTGCCGACGATCCCGGTCGTCACCATCACCCCGGACGCGGGATGGGTCACGTGCATTGGGCCGCCCTTGCCCTTGCAGGTGCCCGTGACGCGGCCGCCTAATTCGGCCCACAGTTCTTTCAGCGGCACGCCCTTGGCGATCATGTCATGCACGCCGCGATAGATCGTGCAGATGTAGTCGTCGTCGGTCAGACACGTTGAAACCGCCGATGGAATCACTTCCTGACCGCGCGGCGAGTAGTACGGCATGACCAGCTTGCCGGACTTGATGACCGCGCGAAAACGCTCGTCGTTCTGTTTGATCAGCACCATGCGCCGATAGATATCGACTAGTACTTCACTGCTGGGAGGTTGGTATGGATTCATGTGTGCCCCTTGGATCACCAGATCTTCTGCACGCCGCTGGCATGCAGCGCTGCGATGTAGCCGAATACGAACGAAGCGCCGATACTGCTGCCTGCGCCCGGATAACAGCGCCCGACCACCGACGCCGTGCAGTTGCCCGTCGCGTAAAGGCCGGGAATCAGCGACCCATCTCCTTTCAGCACGCGGGCGAACTCGTCCGTGACCAGGCCGCCGGCCGTACCGACGTCGCCCGGATACATGCGGACCGCATAGAACGGCGCCTGCTCGATCGGACCAAGGTTCGGGTTGGGCTTGATCGTCGGGTCGCCGTGACAGCGGTCGAACGCACGCGAGCCGCGGCCGTAATCGCTGTCAACGCCGCTCGCGCAAAAGCTGTTGAAGCGCGCCACCGTGTCGCTCAGGCCGGTTGCATCGATGCCGCATTTCGCCGCGAGTTCATCGATCGAACCGGCCTTGATCATGTAGCCGCTGTCGAGCCACTGCTGCGGAATCTGGCCCTGCATCGCGGTGCCCCATGGGTAGTACTGGCGCTGGCGGCTGTCCATCACCACCCAGCTCGGCACTGCCTTGCCCGTCTCCTTCTGGCGCCGGTACATGCGCTGACCGATCTCCATGTAGGCACCGGCTTCGTCGCAGAAGCGCTGGCCGTCCTGGTCGACCATGATCGAAAACGGCAGCGACAGATCGAGGTGATGCATGAAGGGAAGCGGCGAGCCGTCCGGCGCGCGCGCGCCCTCGGGCAGCGCTTCGTCGGGACCGAGCGAGGTCACCACCCACCACGCCTCTTCCATGCAATCCACCGCACCGCCAAGCGCGACGGCGGTTTCGAGAATCTCGCCGGTGTCGCCCGGGTTGGCGTTGGTCCAGCTACCCGACGACGGCTGCGGCTGATATTTGCGGCGCATCTCCGCGTTGTGCGAGAACCCGCCTGCGTTCAGCAGCACACCTTCGCGCGCCCGTATGCGCACTTCGCGGCCGCCGCGCACTGCGATCACGCCGGTCACCCGCCCGTCTTCGACGATAAGATCCCTTACCGGCGTGTCGGTCCAGATGGGGACGTTGGCACGCAAGGCCATTTGCAGCATGCGACCCTGGAGCGCCGCACCGTTCGACACCAGCTCCTTGCCGGTCACCTTCTGATACAGCATGCGGCCCGCGAGTTGCATCGCCTTGCGCTTGCCGCCCCAGGTGCGCTTCAACAGGAACAACTCCGGAAACTCGTTAGAGTTGGCGGGAATCGATGCTCCCTTGTACCGCGAGAGCCTGGGCGCCCACTCACCGAGTTCCTTGATGTCGAACAGCTTGGCAAGCAGCGAGCGGCCGCGCGCTTCGCCCCCGGGCAGCGTGTCGTAGTAGTCCGACCAGCCGTCCGCATAGACGAACTGCATGCCCTGCTGTTCGAGAAACTCAGCCATCTTCGGGCCGGTGCGCAGGTAAGCCTCGCGACGCGCCGGCGACGTGCCCGGTCCTTCATACGTTACCGCCGCATCGAAATACTGACGCGCGCGTTCGTACGAATCGCTTACGCCATGACGCTTCATCACGTGATTGTTCGGCAACCACCAGACGCCGCCGGAGTACCCCGTCGAACCACCCACTTTTGCCTGCTTTTCGATGATCAGCGCCTCTTTTCCTGCCTTCTTGCACGCAAGCGCCGCGCACATTGAACCACCGCCACTGCCGACCACGACGAAGTCATAGCTTGCATCCCAGGCGACCATGCTCAATCCCTCCGGGCAATGAATTCCCGCAGCGCGCGGTGGAAATTGGACACTGACGTCTCCTGCAGCGGATTGGTGCGCGAGCCCTTGAAGCCGCGAGATTTCATGCCTTGCTGCACGTTCATCATGTTCTGGAAGTCCTGCCACAGGATGAGGCCGAAATTTTCCAGCGCGTCCTGTTTCCAGTCGTCGGCGCCGTGGTAAAACTCGCGCTTGAGCGGCGGCTCGGCACCCGGCGCATAGCGGACCAGCGACCAGATGTCGTAGATGCAGGAATCGGGGTTGTCGCCGTCGGGCCGCGAACGATAGAACAGCGCGCCGTCGGGGTAAGGCAGGAAGATCAGGTTCGGGAACACGTGCCAGTCGGCGCCCGCGCGGCCCATCTGTTCGAACGAGATATCGGGCCAGCCGGCACCTTCGGCAACAGCGGCTTCACGCTGGAACTCCATGGCTTTGGCAAGCACTTCGAATTGATTGCCGGACGGCTCCATGTCGGTCATCAGCCGCTTGGAGGCTTCGTAGTCGCGTGCGGAATTAATCGCCTTCAGCGTGTCTTCCATCACCTTGAAGAAGTTCACCAGCCCCTGGCGCACGTCGGCGGGCATCGGCTTGCCGGTACGCGGCGAAGGGGCGCCGATAAAACGCGTGGCGGTTGCATAACCGAACATGCCGTGACGCCCGTACGCGAAGCTGCGGGTCACGTCGTCGCCTGCCACATCGAGCAATTGCGGATGCGTGGCCGAGACGTGGTATCCCTCGTTGAACGCTTCGAGAGCGACCTTCCAGTTGCACGGCAGCCTGATCGATTTGTACCAGCGATAGCGCATTTTTTCGAACTCGAAGCAGTCCGTGATCTCGGGCACCGGTGCAAGGAATTTTGCGAGCGGTTCGGCCTCCGTATCCATGTTGATGAACACGAATCCGCCCCAGGTATCCACGAGCACTTCCTTCAGGCGCAGATCTTCGTCGGCCATGTCCGGGCAGCCTTCCCAGTCGCTGCGGTCGAGCACGCGGGCCAAGCTGCCATCGAGATTCCATTGCCAGCCGTGAAAGTTGCAATGGAGTCTGGCGGCCTTCCCGCAGCCGTTGGTCAACCTCCGTCCGCGATGCTGGCACACGTTGAAGTAAGCCTTGATCTGATCCACCGCAGCCCGCACGACGATGATCGACTCACCCATCACGTCGAACGTGACGTAGTCGCCAACGCCCGGTATCTCCTCCAGCCGGCAGGCAACCTGCCACACGCGAGGCCACAGGTTTTGCGCCTCCTGGTCGAGGAATTGCTTCGACAGGTAACTATCCTTCGGGACGAAATCAAGGCGAATGGACTGCTCGCCCAGATTGGAATTCGCACCAACCATTGACATCTCCTTCATGGTGTAGCCGGCTTGTACGCCGATTCTGGATTTTTTTTCTGGATCGCCCGCCGGCGGAGTCGTTGCAGTCATTACGGCGAGCGGTCGGCATATATGAACGTCGTTCAAAATACTAGGCTGCCGCCCGAGAGCTTGTCAATCCGTTGAAACGTCAGCCGAGCGCCTCCGTGAGCGCGGGCACCGCCTGAAAGAGATCGGCTGCGAGGCCGTAGTCCGCGACCTGAAAAATGGGCGCCTCGCCGTCCTTGTTGATCGCGACGATCACCTTCGAATCTTTCATGCCGGCCAGATGCTGGATCGCGCCGGAGATGCCGACGGCAATGTACAACTGAGGTGCGACGATCTTGCCGGTCTGCCCCACCTGATAGTCGTTCGGCACAAAGCCCGCATCCACGGCGGCGCGCGATGCACCGACCGCGGCGCCGAGCCTGTCCGCGAGCGCGTCGAGCAACTTGAAGTTATCGCCGTTCTGCATACCGCGCCCGCCCGACACGACAATGTTCGCCGCCGCCAGTTCGGGCCGGCTCGATTTCGTGAGCTCCTGGCCGACGAAACGCGCGCGTCCGAACTCCTCCGCAGCCGGCACAGTTTCTATTGGCGCTGCGCCTTGCAGTGGAGCCGCATCGAAGCCTGTCGCGCGCACCGTCAGCACTTTGACCGGATCGGCGGATTTGACGGTGGCGAGCGCATTGCCTGCGTAGATCGGCCGCACAAAGGTATCCGGTCCCTTGATGGCAATCACTTCGGAAATCTGCGCGCAGTCGAGCAACGCGGCCACGCGCGGCATGAAGGTTTTCCCGACGGCGGTGGCCGCCGCGATCAAATGGCTGTAATCCCGCGCGAGCGAGATCACCAGTGCGGCCAGATTTTCGGGCAACGCATGCGCGTAGGCCGGCGCCTCGACGGTCAGAACCTTGCTCACCCCGCTTACTTTGGACGCTTCGGCTACCACCGCCGACGCGTCATGGCCGGCGACCAACAGGTGGATATCACCACCAATCTGCGTCGCGGCGGTGACGGCATTGAGGGTCGCGCGCTTGAGCGTCGCGTTGTCGTGCTCAGCGATAACAAGAATGGGCATGGTCAGATCACCTTGGCTTCGTTGCGAAGTTTTTCGAGCAGCGCCTCGACGTCGGGCACCATCATTCCGCTCTTGCGTTCCGGTGGCTCGATCACTTCCAGCACGGTCAGGCGCGGCGTGACATCGACACCGAGCGTTTCTGGCGTCAGCGTGTCGAGCGGCTTTTTCTTCGCCTTCATGATGTTCGGCAGCGTCACGTAGCGAGGACTGTTCAGCCGCAAATCCGTGGTGACGACCGCAGGCAGATCGAGCGCGACGTGTTCCAGACCGCCATCGATTTCACGCGTCACCGTCAGCACGCCGCCGGCCACTTCCATCTTGAAAGCGAATGTGGCTTGCGGCCAGCCGAGCAGGCCTGCCAGCTTCTGGCCAGTCTGGCCGGCGTCGTTGTCGATGGCCTGCTTGCCGAGCAGAACCAGTTGCGGCGCCTCACGGCCGATGATCGCGGCCATCAGTTTCGCGACCGCCAGCGGCTGTAGATCGACTGCCGTTTCCACCAGGATCGCCCGGTCGGCGCCCATGGCCAGCGCCGTGCGCAGGACCTCCTGAGACTGCGAGGTGCCGGCGGAAAGCACCACCACTTCGGTCGCGACACCCGCTTCCTTCAGCCGCACCGCCTCTTCTACCGCGATTTCATCGAATGGATTCATGGCCATCTTGACGTTGGCCAGATCGATGCCGGATCCGTCCGCCTTGACCCGGGGCTTCACGTTGTAGTCGATCACGCGCTTCACCGCGACCAGTATTTTCAATTTGACGCTCCACACGATTTATTGAACAATGTTCCATATTCTGAACCTGTTCTTTTACTGCTGTCAACGATAACGAGGGAGCGTCGCGGTGCTGTGCCACCTGGAAAGCCAACACTATTCCGGCAAGATCGTCGTTCGCCAGGATTAGTCAAATGAAGATGTTTTCTCTCGATGGACAGGTCGCGCTCGTCACCGGCGCTTCGCGTGGCCTGGGACTGGCGATGGCTCGCGCCCTCGCGTGCGCCGGTGCGACCGTGGTGCTCGCCGCCCGGTTACGTGCCAACCTGGAAGCGAGCGCCGCGTCCATTCTCGTCGCCGGCGGCCGTGTCGACATCGAGCCGTTCGATCTCACCGACCCGCCCGGTATCAAGACCGCCGTGCAGAACGTCCTTGCGCGCCATGGCAGGATCGACATCCTGCTGAACAACGCCGGCATCTGCGAGTGGAGCGACTTCCTGGAATCGACGCTCGCCATGTGGCAACGCACGATGGACACCAACGTCACCGCGGCCTACCTGCTCGCGCAAGAAGTGTCCAGGCCAATGATCGAACGCGGGCACGGCCGCATCATCAATGTCGGTTCGTACGTATCGGTACTCGGGCGCGAGAAGCTGCAGGCCTACGTGGCCAGCAAACATGCGGTCGCGGGCCTCACCAAATCGCTCGGCGCCGAACTGGGACGCCACGGGATCCGCTGCAACGGTATCTGCCCCGGCTACTTCATGACCGATATGGCCGAGCCCGTTACGTCGAACCCCCAAATGAAAGAGATCGTCCGCTCGCACATTTCCGTTGGACGATGGGGACGCCCCGAGGAGCTCGGCGGTGCTGCGGTCTTCCTCGCCTCTGAGGCCAGTTCGTATATGAATGGACAGATGCTGATGGTCGATGGCGGCGTTTCGGAGATCCTCAGTTTTTCGATGTCGGTGGTGTAGCAGCAACAGCGCCGCCGTGCGATGGGTGTGAGCCCGGGACCATTTTTTCAGGCGATGCAAAGATATGCTTTCCTAACGAACTACAGCGATATGCTTCTGAAAAAACCGTCCAACTTTGCGGGGGCAGTTCACTGAGTAGTGACGGAGCCATCCTGGACGCACAGGCAATGTGGCCCGCCATGCCAACGCGTCGCGTGTGGATGTGACGCTAGCCAACACCGAAGCCGGCATCGAGTTGATCGTCAGCGATAATGGACGAGGCTTCGACATGGCTACCAGTTTGGCCTTTGCGCCGAACTTCTCGAACGTGCTGCGTGAGTCACGTCCATGCTAAGCACCAAAGAAATTTATGAGCGCGTACGCGACCATCTCCTAACGCAGCGCGCCGTCTCCGAAGACGAGAACGGATCCTGTCGGCTGCGCTCCGACGCGATCTGACGGGCGAAAGTCGATTCTCTTCCACCCGGACGGCCGGTCCCCGCGACTAATCACGCACTTTTCGAATTCTCGGCGAGCGCAATGGCCTTGTCGGCCTGTGTGCGCGTCGGCTTGAACGACACGGTGCGCAACAAGAAGTGGGACAGCGAGGGAATCAGAACCAGCGCTCCGATCATGTTTCCCAGGAACATAAAGGTCAGCAGAATGCCCATGTCTGCCTGGAACTTGATGGGCGACCACGCCCAGGTCACGACCCCCGCAGCCAGTGTTACGCCCACCAGCGCGACAACCTTGCCGGTGAACTGGACCGCGCGCCGATACGCCTCTCGCAGCGGCAATCCGGCGCGCTGATAGTTAAGCTGTACGGACAGCAGATAGAGCGCGTAGTCGACCCCGATGCCGACCCCAAGCGCGATCACGGGCAAGGTCGCTACCTTGACGCCGATGCCCAGCATGACCATCAGCGCCTCGCACAGAATGGAGGTGATGACGAGGGGCACCAGGGCGACCACGGCCGCTCGCCAGCTACGGAACGTGATCAGGCATAGCAGGACCACCGCTGCGTAGACCAGCAGCAGCATGCGCCGGTTAGCCTCCTTCACGACAATGTTAGTTGCAGCATCGATGCCCGCGGATCCGGCGGCCAGCAGGAACTGATGATTCTGGTCCTTGTGTGCATCGGAGAAATGTTGCGCCGCGTCGAGTACACGATTCAGCGTGGCCGCCTTGTGGTCGCTCAGATAAGCAATCACCGGCATCGTGTTGCAAGCCGCGCTGATCAGGTCGGGGCGGTCGAGCAGGACCTGGAAGATCGAGCGATTCAGGATCGACGCAGTACGATTGATCGTGAACCACTTCGGATAGCCCTCGTACGCGCCGGACGTAATCAGCCGCGTGAGCGAGGCGGCCGAACTCGTGGTCTGCACGCCGCGCACGTTTTGCAATGCCATCTCAAGGCGGTCGACATCGACCAGCATAGGAAAGTGATCGGCATCGCAATTGACCAGTGACGATTTCCCGATCACCACGAACATATCGCTCGACAGACCATAGTGGCCGTTGATGAACGCCGTGTCGCGGTTGTAGAGCGAGTCCGCCCGCAGCTCCGGCGCACCCGCGTCGAGATCGCCGATCTGCAGGCGCTGGCTGACCACGAAACCCGCTGCCGCCAGCAGCAATGCCACCACGATCGCGCCCAGCGCCCAGCGACGTTCGGTGAACCGGTCCAGCACATTCCAAAGACCGGCGATGCGTGAACGGCTGCCTTGCTCGGCGGCCTCCTCGATCAGGGTACGCTGCGCGGCCGCGGGACTCACACCAAAGTACGACAGCAAGACCGGCAACAACAAAAGATTGGTAAAGACCAGCACGCCCACGCCAATACTGGCTGTCAGGGCCAGGTCCTTGATCACCGGGATATCGATGATCGTAAGCACCGCAAAGCCCACCATGTCGGCCATTAGCGCCGTGAGGCCCGCAAGAAAGAGCCGCCGGAAGGTGTAGCGCGCCGCGACGTACTTGTGCGTGCCGCGCCCCACGTCCTGCAAGATGCCATTCATCTTTTGCGCGCCATGCGACACGCCGATGGCAAACACCAGGAATGGCACGAGCACCGAGTAAGGGTCGATGACCAGCCCGAGTGTTGTAACAATGCCAAGCTGCCACAGCACCGCAATCAGCGAGCAGGCAACCACTAGAAAGGTACTGCGCGGGCAGCGCGTATAGAAGAAAATCACGCCGAGCGCGATGGCCGCTGCGATGCCAAAATACGTCATCACCTGCTTGAGGCCATCGATCAGGACACCGATCAGTTTCGCAAAACCCACCACGTGGATGCGGATGGTGCCGGTCTGCTGGGCACGCACCATATCGTCGAGCAGATGTGAAAGCTGGGCATAGTTGATCGGCTGGCCCGCTGCGTCCCGATCGAGCAGCGGCACCACGATCATGCTCGACTTGAGGTCGTTGGCGACCAGCGAGCCGGTGATGCCCGCGCGCGCGACGTTGGTTCGCAGCGCGTCGATGGACTCGGGCGACCCGTTGTACGTGGACGGCATGACCGGGCCGCCCGCATAGCCGTTTTCGGTCACGATATTCCAGCGCACCGCCGGCATCCAGACCGACTTGACCCATGGCCGGTCGACCCCCGGCATCAGGAATACCGTATCGTTGATTTTTCGCAATGCCTCGAGATACGCAGGATCGTAAATGTTGCCCTGCGTGTTCTCGACCACGATTCGCAAGCTGTTGCCGAGCCCCTTCAGGTCAGCCTTGCTCGCCAGGTAGTTCCGGATATACGGGCTCGACTGAGGAATCATCTTTTCGAAACTGGCGTTGATCTGCAGTCCGGTCGCGACCTTGAAGCCAAAAAACACCGACAGCACAGCGCAAACCAGGATCAGGGCCAATCGATGATTGAAAACAAGCCGCTCCAGCACGTTGCCGGATTTCGAGTCGAACGCGCTGCGATCCCGAATCACGGGCATGGAATTGATTTGTTCGTTGTTGTTGCCAACCATCTTGCGCTCCCTATGCTGCCATCACTTGAGTACGGCGATACTTTTCACCCCACCGGAGCCCACCACCACCATGCCGCCCGGCTCAAGACCCGTACCGTCCCACAGCGACCATGGCTGACCCGGCACGCTTGCCGCACTGAAGCTGGCGCCGCCGTTCGTGCTGATCAGGACACGGCCATCCTGGCTGACCAGCGCGAGCCGCCCATCGGCGAGGCGCATGCCGCCCAGCAGGCTTGATTCACCCGGAATCCCGACCTTGGTCCAGGTCTGCCCCGCATCCGCACTACGCAGCGCATTACCACGCAGTCCATACAGAATCATGTTGTCGGGCGTGCCGAAAATGCCGAAGAAGCTACCCTTGTAGGGCACCGGGATCTTGACGAACTGCTGGCCGGCCGCATCGAGGCGCATGACGAGACCCTGTTCACCAACGATGTACAAGCTATTGCCGATCCGGCGCATGGCATGCAGGTTCAGTGTGTCCTGCTCGTTTTCCGTACGATCGAACCATGGCGTCCAGGTAGCGCCGCCATCGTCAGTCCTGAAAATGATATTGAACGAGCCGATGATGAAACCGCTTCTCTCGTTATCGAACCAGATCGAGAGAAACGGACGGCCCGGGCCGTCAGCCACAAAGCGCCTGGCTTCTTCAAGTGCGGCTGCGATCTTCGGGTTGGACTGGTCCTGCTTTTGGTAGTAGGCCATCATCAAGGCAGCCGCCGACTTGCCGTCCAGTTGTTTGATCCAGGATTGCCCGCCATCCGCGCTGTGCAACACGATGCCGTCCTGACCCGTCGCCCAGCCTGACTGCGGTGAAACAAAATAGACCGCGACGAGATCCGATCCCACCGGTACGGGAGCCTGGCGCCAGGTCGCTCCATTGTCATCGGACAGGACAATGAGTCCGCGCAAGCCGACGGCGACCAGCCGGTTTCCAGCGTGGGTCACCGCCAGCAGGGGCGCTGCCCGCGCGTGCGGGTTGGTCGCAGCCGGCGTGTCGATCGGATCGGTGAACGCCGCCAGCGCAGGTTGCGCAACGGCCAGCGCGAGCGCAAACAGTGCCGCGTTCATGCAGGTTCTCAGCATCATGTCTCCTGGTACCGATGGCCGCACCGGGCAAAACCCGATACGGCCGCCTTTCTGGGCCTGCTCCCGGCAATACGCTCAACGGATACCGGTCGATTGCATCCGTTCAGGCGTGAAAAACCCGCCCGGGATATCCACGTTGAAGAAGATGCCGGCGGCGTCCGCGGGATGACTGCCCAGCAGATATACGCCACTGTTGAAGTCGACGAACCAGTTGCCGAGCGAATACGGAACCTTATAGTCGTATGCAGGTACCGTGTCCGCAAAACCACCGCGATACAGCTTGCCCGCCTGGTCGTAGGCGTCCATCATTCCGCCGCCCAGATCCTCGTCCATATAGATGACCTTCTTGCTGTACAGGTGGCGCGCGCCCGGCTTCAGTGTCAATTCGAGAACACGCACACGGTGCAACTCCCAACGTATCAGGTTGGCGTTCGGGAAATGCGGTGTGAGCATGTCCTTGTCCGGAGTCGAGTATTGCCACTTGTATCCGTTGTACGGAATGTACATTTCCCGGGTGCCCAGCATCTTGACGCTCCAGCGATCGAGCTTGCCGTACATCAACTGGATATCGTCCATCGTGATCACGCCCGAGTAGCCGGGATTGGGCGTATCGTAGGCCAGGTCCGGCGCGACGCGGGTGCGGCGTTGCCCCGGCGAATATGACCAGCCCGGCCAGTCGCGCGAGCTCGCGGTGTAGTCCCAGAACAGGGACGTCTCGCCCTTCAGGCGCGCGGGGGCGGCATAGTCATTCTGCACCTGGTACCAGACGCCATCTGATTTCTTGAACCCTTCGCGGCCCAGTACGGGATCGTAGTACGGAAAATATATGGCGCTCTTGAAGGAGCCGGTCAGCACAGGGTTGTCCGCGCTGTCCATCAGGTAGGTATTGACGAAGTTCTTCTGCCTCGTGCCGACGAAACGCATGATGTAGTTATAAAGCGCTTCCTCGCCGGTCTTGGGGATCGGGAACGGGATACAGCCAAAGGCGCCTTCAATATCCTGGCCGCTATTCGTCAACTTGGCTTGCACGGCGTTGATCTTGCAATTTTCACCGTACCAGTCAGGAAATGACGCGCTGCGATGCGTCGGATAGACGAGCATCTTGTAGTCGGGGAAACGCTTGAACAGCTCCTTGGCCGACTCGCTCAGCTTGTCCGAGTATTGCTGCCAGTTCTGCGCGCTGATCGTCAGAACCGGCTTTTCGCTGGCAAACGGGTCCGCCCACTTGCCGGTATTCGGCTTGAAGTCCGCGGGCGGCGTGGTGACGCCGCCGGTGTACGGAGGAATCTGGCCGTCCGCACTGCCCGCTGCCTCCGCGCCGAACAACGTAAGCGTCGTGCCGAGCTTCGCGGCTTCTTCGGCCGGTACTGCCGCGAACGCACGGGAACAAAAACCAGCGGCGATCAACGCAACCGTCAATAACTTTGAGATGTTCATTTGCGTATTTCCTGTGAATGACAGGGTAATCAAACCGGTTAAAGCGTGGTCTGATAGGTAAGGCCGATCCAGCCTTTGTCGGAATAGGGAGCGCCGTTGACATTGGTCGCCGTTCTCCTCCAGTTCGTGTAGCCGGTGTAGGTGAGATTCACGATGTGCTTGTTGTAGATCGTGAATTGCAGCCCTATCTGATAGATATTGCTGCCCTGGTTGCCACCGTCGACGGTTGGAGTATTGCCGTGGATGTTCCATTGTACGAACATTGGCAGGTCAAGATCGACACCGGGGAACACCTGATTCCAGTGCGGCGTGAACGACACGCCCAGGGTATAGAAATTCCTTGTCGAACAACCGGCCGCCACGGCATCGGACGCCGCCGTGCAGGCTGCGGAGTAACCAGGAGCGTTGAAATTCTGCGCGCCCGACGTCACTTTGATGAGGTGAGCCGCCGCAATTTCCAGCGCGAGCGGCGCCTGGTTCCACAAAGGCGTCTTGCCAAAATAGGTGGTCGTGTTCAACAGCGCGTGCAGCGTATCGCCGCGCGCCCCTTCGAGCGTACCCGCCGATCCCTGCCCGGCCGAAGCCAAAGGCGTATTGCGGCGATACGATACTTCCGCGCCGACTGCCGTCCCGGCAATCGTACTGTTCACGCCCAGGCCCAGCAACTGGACCTTGTTCGCATAGATGTTCTCGGTCGTGAAAGTGTTTGGATTGAACTGGTCGAACCAGGGTGTCTTGTAGCTGAAGCGACGATACGTCAATTCAACCGTGCTCGAGAACTTCTCGAGGCGGTACTTGGTTTCGACACCGATGTCCCCCGTCTGGCCTTGTGGTCCGTTGGAGCGAAAGATCGGAAAGCCGTTCACGTACGTGGCGATCGGCGGCCCGAATTCGATCGCGTCCGACCCGCCGAAATAGGTACCGCCCTCCGGATACCGGTCCGGCGCCCATTCAAACGAGTAGTAACCGCTTAACTGCAAGCGTTCGGTCAGTTGGGCCGATGCGGCCACTTGCCCGGTCGGCAGCGACAGTTCTTTAAGTGAGGCGCCCGGGCTTTGCGTCGCAGCAATCAGGTTTTGCGGCTGCTGCGACACCGCGACCGAGTTGACACCGCCTACGCTTCCAATCAGCGACTGCCCCCAGGTTTGTGCCAGGCGCCCTACCTTGATATCGATCGGAACGGGGCCCGCGTTGACGGTAGTGAATCCAAACGCGTCGCGGACCTCGGCCGATGGCCCGATGTAGTACTTCTTGATATAACTGGTGTAGTTATTCCCGGGATAGTTCGCGACGTTCTGCAGGCCCGTTGCGCTCTTGTCCTTGCTCGAATACGCGGCGTCGTACCACCCCGCGACGCTGAAACGAAAGCCCGTGGTTTCCTTGTACTTGAAGTCGAATTCGCTCGTGACATCGAGCCGCGCGAGTATCGTCTGGTAGCGCCTGAAGGTGTTGTCGCCTTCGTCGTAGCTCGGGTTATTGCCGATCGCCGGATTGATGCCCTGTACTCGCATCCCGTAGTTCCCACGAAACGTCGTGTCCAGATCCATCTGGATGTCTGGATTGAAGGTCGTAAAGGTAAACGCGTGCGCCACGCTCGCGAAACTGCCGCACACGCCGGCCAGCAACATCGCTTCAAGGCAGCGCCGGTGAGCGGCTCCGCCTTTGCAAATCGGTTTCATTTCTGTCTCCTCCGTTAGGGAATCCCTCGGATGCCGCTTTTTATATTTTTCCAGCTCGCCTGCCGTTCATTCCGTGCATCGCTAAATTTCGAATGCTGTTCAAAATGGTAAACAGCGTGCACTTTTGTGTCAATAGTGTTTTCCAGTAGAAGGCCGGCAGTTCGTGCGCGTGTGAACTGAGTCCGGGCGCGGACTTTGGCTCCCGGTCGTGGACCATCGAATTCGCCGGATGAGATTTCCGTGCCCGGGATTTCACGACCGGTCTAGACGCAGAAACTCAAGCTCGAAGTGGCTTTGCCAATCGAGCCAGAAGGTAGGAGTCCGGTGTAAGTCACGCGGCTGACATACCTATTCGGGCAGGCCTGGACATAGCGGTCAAAGAGCAATGACAAGCCCCTCGCAACGCGATAGAGGGAACTGCCGCGACCGCGGTCCTAGAGTGGCCCGCTGCCAAAATAGCAGCGAGGGCATTGGGCTTGTTCGACGCGCGCCCATTCACAAACTGGCGGCGATCGATGGCCAGGGCGGCAGCGATGACCGTGCAGGTTGCCTGTTGCTAACTGATCTGGAACCCCCCATCGACGGCCAACAACTGTCCGGTGATATGGCGCGAAGCGGGACTCGCAAAGAACAGCACAGCGGCTGCTATATCCTCGGGCTCACCCATTCCCCCGAGTGGTATCCGGCCGGGCGTCAGTATCGGCCCCTTCAGCTGGATTTCCCCGGACGCAGCCTTCGCCCCCGGTGTGGCCACGCCACCGGGCAACACGGCATTCACGCGGATCCCGTTGGCGGCAAACTCCAGCGCGGTGGTTTTGGTCAGGCTGTTAACGCCTGCCTTCGAGGCGTTATAGGTGGCGTTGTGATACACCACTGCCTGCATCGAGGACACTGAAGAGATGTTGACGATCGAGCCGCCGGTTCCTTGCGCGAGCATCCGGGAAATGCCCTCGCGCAAGCACAGGAAAGTCCCTCGGAGGTTGACGCCATGCAGGCGATCCCAGAAGGCTGCATCCACTTCCAGAAACGGCTTCTTGGGAAAAATTGCCGCATTGTTGACCAGCACGTCCAGCTTGCCAAAGAGACCGGCTGCCCGCTCGAACAGCTCAACCACCGCCGCTTCTTGCGATACGTCCGCGACCAGCGCCGCGGCCTCGCCGCCCGCGTTCTCGATGTTCTCGACCGTAGCGGCCGCACCCGCCTCGTCAAGATCCACGACGATGACGCGGGCGCCCACGTTCGCAAAGAGCTCGGCTATACCACGGCCAATACCGGAACCGGCGCCCGTGACGAGGGCCGTCTTGCCGGCCAGCGTGAATTGCGGGGTGACGCATGGTGTGTCCATCTTGTCTCCTGTAACGATTGAACCCGGCGAACCAATACGGCCACGGATCGCCACGCCGGATCGTTTATTTCACGTCCCACACCAGCGGCAGGTGGTAGAGCGTGCCGTTGACGCCACCATGCACGCCCGCTCTCGCGCCGGGCTTGATCCCAAAATCCGGGATGCGCTCGAGCCACTCCTGAAGGAACACCTTGATCTCGACGCGGGCGAGGAACGAACCCGGGCAACGATGAGCGCCATTGCCAAAGGTGGAATGAATCGGCGTTGGGCGGTTGAAGTCAACGTCGAGCGGGTTCTCGAACTTGCGCTCATCCAGACCGTGCAAGGTCGTCGGTATGACGATCATGTCGCCGGCCTTCATCTGGACCCCTTGATATTCGAAGTCATGCGCTACCTGGCGTCCCTGGTTGACCACCGGGAAACGGCGCAGCAACTCGTCTACGGCTTTTTGCGTCAGCTCCGGATGGTCGATCAGTTGTTTGCGGTGCGCCGGACTCTTCGCCAGGAAATTGGCGATAAAACCCATCGCGGACGCAACCGTATCGAGGCCGCCGATCAGGACAAGCCCGCACAAGCCCTTGAGTTCCTGGTCGGTCAGATCGCGGCCGTCGATTTTCGATTGAACGATCCGGCTGATCAGGTCGTCCCCCGGATTGGCGCGCCGCTCAGCGATCTTCACGCCGAGGTAATCGAAGATCGCACCGAGCGCTCCAAGCTTTTCCTCGGCGGATGCAGGCCGCACCATCTTGTCCGCAAGGCTCAGCAGGTAGCTGCGATCCTCCGCGGGCAGCGCCACCATGTTCATGAAAATGCCGATGGGCAGGTGTTGCGCGAATTCGGAAACGAACTCGCACTCGCCTCGCTGATAGAAGCCGTCGATCAATTCGATGGCCATTTCACGCGCTTTTTCTTCGAGCTTGCCGATCGCCTGCGGCATGAAGGCCGGCGCAATCAGCGCGCGGTAGGCGGTATGTTCCGGTGGATCGAAAAAAATAGGCGGCAGCGGCGCATGCTTGACCAGCGGTACCGTCAACTGCCGCGATGAAAAATTCTCGTAGTCTTTGAAGATACGGTAGATGTCGTCGCCACGCGTCGCGACCCAATGCCCGCCGTTGCGCGGGGTCCAGAAGATGTCGGGAACTGCGTCATCGTGAAGCTTCTTGAGCGCAAGATGATAGTCGTCGGCGGCGCCGGGCGGATTGTATAGGTCGAAGTCGACCACCAGTTGGGGCGGCACATGGGCGGGAATCGGCGCGGGTTCGGGGGGTGTAATTTGAGCGCTTGCTGACATGCGAGTGTCTCCTGTTTCCGGGCCGGCAGGCAGTCCGTCAAAAAATGCCGTGCCGACAGATTTATGAATGCCGTTCAGTTTTTGAATCATATATTTTTTTGCGGCGCGCGTGACGCTAGTCGAGCAAATTTTTTTATCGACCAGGGAAATCGGCGTGGGAAGCCTTCGCGGCGCTGCGTCAACGACGACTGAACAACGCTCTGCACGCTTGAAAGCAAGGGGCCGGAGCCGGATGCGTTACAGGCAGGCCCCGTAGCGCTCCAGATGATGCTGAGCGTCGCCCCAGGTCATGTCGATGCAGATCAGCCGCTTGAAGTACCAGCCGACCGGCAACTCGTCGGTCATGCCCATGCCGCCATGCAACTGCACCGCCTGCTGCCCCACGAAGCGGCCGGACCGGCCGATCACGTTCTTGGCAGCGGACAACGCTCGGCTGCGCTCGCCGATATCCTGGCCGACGTCTTCACCGTCCAGCCGCGACGCAGCGAAATACACCATCGAGCGAGCCTGCTCGACCGCCGTCAGGATGTCGGCCGCGCGATGCTGAAGCGCCTGGAAACTTCCGATCGGCTTGCCGAACTGCGTGCGCACACGCAGGTAGTCATAGGTCAGCTCCGCCAGCCTGGTCATTGTGCCGACCGCTTCCGCACACAAGGCGAACGTCCCCTGGTCAATGGTCCACTCAAGCAGCGGATAGCCGTCATCCACGACGCCGAGCACAGCCTCCGCCCCCACCGACACTCCTGAGAAGCTCACCTCCGCCACCCGCTGGCCATCCAGCGCCGGAAAGCCCCTGAGCGTGACACCCGGCGCCTGCGGATCGATCGCGAACAGCGTAATGCCGGCGGTGCTGGTCTGCTCACAGGATGTTCGCGCCGAGACCAGCAGCAGGCCGGCGCTGTCGCCGTGCATGACCACGCCCTTGCGGCCGTCGATTACGAAACCCGCGCCCGAAGGCCTGGCAGTCGTCGCGATATTCGACAGGTCGAACCGCGCACCCGGCTCCAGGGTGGCCAACGCCGTTTTCAGACGGCCAGCCGCCAGCTCGGGAAGCCAGCGACCCTTTTGCTCGTCAGTGCCTGCCCGGCTGAGCAAGCGTGCGCCCAGCACCGCGGTCGATAGATAAGGCTCCAGCACCAGACCCCGGCCCAATCCCTCCATCACGATCATGGTCTCTGCCACGCCCGCATTCATCCCGCCATATTCTTCCGGAACATTGAGCCCCAGCAGACCCATGTCGGCCAACGTGGCCCAGTGTTGTTCAGACCAGCCGCGCGCCGTCGCCGACAGCTTTCGCCGCACCTCGAAGGGGTATTCCTTCTCTACGAAACGGCCAACCAGGTCGGCCAGCATCTGCTGCTCTTCAGCGAGCCTGAAATCCATGACGTGTCCTCAGATGCCTAGCGCCAATTTGGCGATGATGTTTTTCTGCACCTCGGTCGAGCCGCCGTAGATCGAAATCTTGCGCCAGTCGAGGTAGTGAGCAGCCAGCGCGTTGAGCAGTTCGCCGTTGGCGGTTGCGCCTATTCCACCGGTTCCGCCGCTCCAGCCCGTTTCCAGCGCGTCGGCCACGAACGGCACCGCGTAGGGCCCGGCGCACTCCATGATCAGTTCAGTCAGTTCCTGCTGTATTTCCGAGCCCCGGATCTTCAGCACCGAAGCCTCGGGTCCAGGCGGCCGACCTGCGGATTCGGCGGAAATCACTCGCAGCAACGACCATTCGTGCGCGATCAGGTCGATCTCGGCCCGGGCGACCCTGTCGCGAAAGCGGATGTCCTCGATCAGTGGCCGGCCAGCTTTGAGCTCGGCGCCTGCGATCTCCTTCAAGCGGCGCATGAAGCGCTTGCAATTGCCCAGCCCGGCTATAGCGGTACGTTCATGGCCGAGCAAATACTTGGCAATCGACCAGCCGCGATGTTCTTCCCCAACCAGATTGCCGACCGGCACTTCGACGTTGTCGAAGAACACTTCGTTGACGTCATGGCCGCCGTCGAGTGTCTTGATCGGCCGCACGGTGATGCCCGGCGTGCTCATGTCGATCAGCAGGAACGAAATGCCTTCCTGCGGCCGCCCGTCGCTGTGCGTGCGCACGAGGCAGAAAATCCAGTTGGCCCACTGGGCAAACGAGGTCCACGTCTTCTGGCCGTTGATGATGTAGATGTCCTGTCCGTCACGCTGGGTACGTCCGGCGCGGGTTTTCAGGGAAGCCAGGTCGGAACCCGCGCCGGGCTCGGAATAGCCCTGGCACCACCAGTCTTCCATCGACACGATGCGCGGCAGGAAATAAGCCCGTTGTGCAGGTGTGCCAAATTTTTGCAGCACGGGTCCGACCATCGACAAACCGAAGGGCATCTGGCGCGGTGCGCCTGCGGTGAAGCATTCCTCGTCGAAGATATTGCGCTGCGTGGCGTTCCACGCAGCGCCGCCGTATTCGAGCGGCCACGCGGGCGCACCCCAGCCATGGGCCGCGAGGATGCGTTGCCAGCGCACGTAATCGTCGCGTGGCACATGGCGAAAATTCAGCACACGATCGCGGGTATCGGCCGGTAGCCGGGTCGTGGCAAATTCCCGCACCGACGCGCGAAAGGCTTTTTCGTCGAGACTTTCTCGCAGATCCATAGACAGACTCCTGATACCGCAGGACAAACGCCGCCCCAGGCGTTCAACCGATTTCGACAATGCCGTTGTTCAGCACCACAACATCGCGTGCATCCACCCGCGCGCGCAAATGCAGACGCGTATTGGTCTCGCGGCTCTCGCGCCAGAACTGGAAGCGCACCGCTTCGCCCGGATAGACCGGTGACGTGAACCGCAGCGCGAGCCGTTTCAGACGCGCAGCATCGTTGCCCGCGCAGGTGCGGATCGCAGCGTACCCCGCCATGCCGTAGGTCGCGAGGCCATGCAGGATCGGCCGGGTAAAGCCCGCTTTCGCCGCCACGTCGGGGTCGGCATGCAGCGGGTTCGAGTCACCGGAAAGCCGGTAGATCAGCGCGGCCTGCGCCGGTGTCGCGAACTCGAATTCGTGGTCGGCTGCGCGCTCGGGCACCGGCGGCAACGCGTCAGGCGGCGGATCGCTGACGCCGCCCTCCGCGCTAAAACCGCCGTCGCCACGCAGGAACGAGACTTGCCGCACTTCGGCCAGCCGTTCGCCGCTCATCTGATCGACCAGATCGCGCTTGAGTTCCACTACCGCACCCTTGCCCGCTCCCTTATCCGAAACGAGCGTGACACGCGTCTTGCTGACGATGGTGGCCGCCGTCGGCATCGGGCTCAGGAAGCGAACGTCCTGCTCGCCGTGCACCACTTTCAGATAGTCGACGCCAGCACGCGGATCGCGCATCCACGACCTGGGCCACGCGAACGCGGCGGCACAGGTCGGCATCGCCTGCAGGTCCTTCTCGTAGACGTAGCGAAGTTGCGCTGCGTCGAGCGGGTCGCCGCCGATCCCGAGACCCAGCGCATACAACATGACGTCGCGTTCTGTGTAGGTCTGCGTGACATCTTCAATCGGCCAGTTCCTGACTACTTCGTATTTCAGCATGAGCTTGCCCCGTTACGTGTCATTCATCCTTGAAATCCGGCTTGCGCTTTTCGAGGAAGCTCGCGATCCCTTCCCTGTAGTCGGCGCACTGATTGGCGACCGGCATGTCCAGTCCGGCGGACATGATGGCTTCGTGCGGTGTCTGGAACGGCACTTCCCACATCTGCTCCTTCATGACACGCATCGAGCGCGGCGAGCAGTTTTCCGCCATGTCGCGTGCATAGGCGTAGGTTTCGTCCGCTAGCGTGTCTGACGGGAAAGCACGGTTCACGAGCCCCATGCGTTCAGCCTCGCGCCCCTTTATCTTGCGTGCCGACAGCAGCAGGTCGAGCGCATTGGCATGGCCGACGTGATGCGCGAGGATCCACGCCATGCCGTATTCGGCGCTCAAGCCGCGACGCGCGAAAGCGGTCGTGATCGTGGCGTCCTCGGCGGCGAAGCGGATGTCGCAAAACAGCGCGTGGATCAGGCCGATGCCGACCGTCGCGCCGTTGAGCATCGCGATCACGGGTTTGGGAATCGCGGGATAGTACGAGCAGCGCGTCTGCCAGTCGGCACGCTTGCGCATGTCGAATGGACGCGGCAGCTTGGTCATCAGCGCGGCAGGGTCGCCACCGAAGCTGTGAATGTCGCCGCCGGCACAGAACGCCTTGCCCGCGCCGGTGAAGACGATCACGCGCACACCACGGTCGGCGCCCGCCGCCTGCATCGCGTCGTACACCTCGGTGGCGACCTTGTCGTTCCACGTGTTCAGGTGTTCAGGACGGTTCAGCGTGACCGTGGCGATACGGTCTTTCACGTCATACAGGATGGTCTCGAAGCGCATGGAATCCTCCGTCGTTATGCGTGCCGTTCAGAACGAACGCGGCATGTCCAGCACGTGTTCGGCCACGTAGGACAGGATCAGGTTGGTCGAAATCGGCGCCACCTGGTAAAGGCGGGTTTCGCGGAATTTGCGTTCCACGTCGTATTCGCAGGCGAACCCGAAACCTCCGTGCGTCTGCAGGCACGCGTTGGCGGCCTTCCATGAAGCCGTGGCGGCAAGATGCTTGGCCATGTTGGCTTCGGCGCCGCATGGCTCGTGGCTGTCAAACAACTCGCACGCCTTGTAGCGCATCAGGTCCGCGGCCCGCACATCGATGTACGACTCGGCGATCGGGAATTGCACACCCTGATTCATGCCGATGGGCCGGTCGAACACAACCCGCTCACTGGCGTACTTCGATGCGCGATCGACGAACCAGTAACCGTCGCCGATACATTCGGCGGCGATCAACGCACGCTCGGCGTTAAGACCGTCGAGGATGTACTTGAAGCCCTTGCCTTCTTCGCCGATCAGGTTCTCTTCCGGAATCTCCAGGTTGTCGAAGAACAGTTCGTTGGTTTCATGATTGACCATGTTCGGAATCGGCCGCACGGTCAGACCGTGGCCGACTGCCTGATGCAGGTCGACCAGCAAGCACGACAGCCCTTCGGATTTCTTCTTCACGTCGGCCAGCGGCGTGGTGCGTGCCAGCAGGATCATCAGGTCCGAATGCTGCACGCGGGAGATCCACACTTTCTGGCCGTTGACCACATAACGGCCATCCTTCTTCACCGCCATCGTTTTCATTTTGGTCGTATCGGTGCCGGTCGTCGGCTCGGTGACGGCCATCGACTGCAGACGCAGTTCGCCGCTGGCGATCCTCGGCAGATACTGCCGCTTCTGCGCCTCGGAGCCGTTGCGCAACAGCGTGTTCATGTTGTACATCTGCCCGTGGCAAAAACCGGAGTTGCCGCCGTTGCGGTTGATCTCCTCCATGATCACCGACGCCTCGGTCAGCCCGAGACCCGAGCCGCCGTATTCCTGCGGAATCAGCGCGGCCATCCAGCCTGCGCGTGTCAATGCATCGACGAAGGCTTCCGGATAGACCCGTTCGTGGTCGATGCGGCGCCAGTATTCGTCGGGGAATTCCTTCGACAGGTCGCGCAATGCATCGCGCAGTTCCTGATACGGATCGGGGGCGGAGAGTCTGCTCATTGAATGGTTCCGGTCACATGACGACGCGGCGCGCTCACGCGGCCGCCTCGATCAGTCCGCCCGCGCTGGCGAGCTGGGTCAAATGGTGTTCGGCGGTGCCGAACAGAATGTCGATGACGCTCAGGCGGCGCAGGTAATGGCCGACCTTGCATTCCTCGGTCATACCGATGCCGCCGTGCAATTGCACGCCCTGCTGGCCGACAAAACGGCCTGAACGGCCGATCTGTATCTTGGCCGCAGCCATGCTGCGTTCGCGCTCGCATGCGTCCGGCTCCGCGCACATCATGGTGGCAAACAGCGCCATGCTGCGCGCCTGCTCGACCATGACCAGCAGGTCCACCGCGCGATGCTGCAACACCTGAAACGAGCCGATCGCGACGCCGAACTGCTTGCGCACCTTGAGATACTCGACCGTCTCGTGCTGCACGGCCGCCATCGCGCCGAGCGCTTCGGCGCACAGCGCGGCGATAGCGTGGGCAACGACCTGTTCGATCAGAGGCAGTGCGCGGCCGGCCGTGCCAATGACATCGCCGGCGGGTACGCGTACGCCGGACAGATCGATATCTGCCGCGCGCAGCCGATCCTGCGTGAGATATTCGCGGCGAGTGAGGCCCGGCGCGTTCCCATCAACGAGAAACAACGCGATGCCGTCACGATCGCGGCGTGCACCGGACACCCGTGCCGACACGATCAGCCGGTCGGCGCTGCCGCCATGCACGACGATGCGCTTCGCGCCGTCCAGCACCCAGCCGTCTCCATCGCGGCGTGCGGTTGCTGCCACGTCGGCCAGGTCGTAGCGCGACTGCGATTCGCCGTGCGCGAAGGCCATCAGCAGCGTGCCGTCAGCGATACGCGGCAGGATCGCTTCGCGCTGCGCAACGCTGCCGCCCAGGCGAATAGCGCCGCCGCTGAGCACCACCGTCGCCAGATACGGCTCCACGACGAGACCCTGTCCGAACGCCTCCATCACGATCATCGTTTCGACCGGGCCGCAGCCGCTGCCGCCGAACTCTTCGTCGAAGCTCAGGCCCAGCAATCCCATGTCGGCGTACCGGGTCCACTGCTGGCGGCTGAAGCCGTCCGGCTCCGCCAGATACCGCGCGCGCTGCTCGAAGCCGTATTGCTCCTGTACAAGGCGCTCGACGCTGTCCTTGAGCATGCGTTGCTCGTCGGTTAAATCAAAGTCCATGGCCTATGCTTCTCCGTGTTTCTTGACACTCAAAGTCCCAGGACGGACTTGGCGAGGATATTTTTCTGGATCTCGTTCGATCCACCCACGATCGACACGTGACGCGCGAAATAGTGATTCGGCGCGATGGTGAGCGCCCAGTCGGGCTCGCGCACCGGGTCACCCGCGCCACACAGGAAGTCCAGATCGAGCGGCAGCGCGTCAGGCCCGGCCACTTCCAGAAGAAGTTCGGCCGCGAGCTGCTGAAGTTCGGAACCCTTGATCTTCAGGATCGAGGTCTTGGGGTCCGGCGCGTGGCTGCCGCGCGCGCTGCTTTCGGCAATCACGCGCATCTGGGTGATTTCCAGCGCCTTCAGTTCGACCTCGATGGCCGCGACGCGCTCGCGAAAACGCGGGTCGTCCCACAGCACGCCAGCGCCGCATGGCACGCGTTTCGCGAGCTCCTTGGCGTGCCGGATGCGCATCTTGGACACCCCCACCCGCGCGATCCCGCTGCGCTCGTTGCCCAGCAGGAATTTGGCGTAGTCCCAACCCTTGTTTTCTTCACCGATCCGGTTGACGACCGGCACGCGCACGTTGTCGAAGAACACCTCGTTGGTCTCGTGATAACCGTCGATGGTGATGATCGGGCGCACCGTCAGCCCCGGCGTGCGCATGTCGATCAGCAGGTACGTGATGCCCTGCTGTTTCTTGCCGCTCGCGTCGGTGCGTACTAGGCAGAACATCCAGTCCGCGTGGTGGGCCGTCGAGGTCCACAGCTTCTGGCCGTTGATTACGTAATGGTCGCCTTCTCGGACGGCCTGCGTGCGCAGCGCAGCGAGATCGGACCCGGCGCCCGGTTCCGAAAAGCCCTGGCAAAACCAGTATTCGAGACTCGCGATGCGTGGCAGGAACTCGCGCTTTTGCTCGTCGGTGCCGAATGCAATCATTACCGGGCCGATCATGTTGACGTTGAACGACAGCGGCTCCGGCGCCGGCGCCATGTGCAGCTCTTCCTTGAAGATGTACTGCTGCACGGCGCTCCAGCCGGTTCCGCCCCACGCCTTGTCCCACGCGGGCGTGGCCCAGCCGCGTTCGTACAGGATGCGCTGCCAGCGGCGCAGGTCGTCCGGCGCGTAGCGCTGCCCAAGAGCTGCCTTTCGGCGGATCTCCTCCGGCAAGGCTTTCTTGAAAAAGGCTCTCACCTCTTCGCGGAAGGCCAGTTCTTCATTGGTGTAGCGCAGGTCCATGAGTGTCTCGTCTTGATTCGATTCGGTTCGATCCGGCTGCCTCTGTCCGCTTTTCAACCCAGCGTTCCCTGGCTCTTCCATCGGGCAACCTGCTGCTCGTCGAGCCAGCCGGCCAGCGCGGCGTCGACCGTTGCCGCACCGGGTGCTTCGGGCGGCGTAGGCAGGTCCGGCACCGTGCCGGAAAAACGGGGCGCGGGAGCCGGCTGCACGATCCCGTCGATTTCAACGAAGGTGCCGCGCGCCTTCAGATGCGGATGCTCAGGCGCTTCGGACCACGACAGCACCGGCGCGAAACACGCGTCCGTGTGTTCGAGCAGCGCGGTCCAGTCAGCACGGCTGCGGGTCTTGAAGCGCAGCGCAAACAGCGCGCGCGCCGCCGGCCAGTTGTTTGCGTCGAGCTGGGCGCCGAGCGTGCGCGGATCGATCTCGAGCAGGCGCAGCAGTTCCAGGTAAAACTTGTCCTCGATGGGGCCGACCGTGATCCACTTACCGTCGGCACATTCGTAGACGTCGTAGAAATGCGAGCCTGAATCGGTGATATTGGTGCCACGCTGGTCGCGCCAGATTCCCGCCGCCTGCATGCCGAAAAAGGTCGTGGCCAGATTCGCAGTGCCGTCGACAATCGCCGCATCCACTACCTGCCCCGCGCCGCCCTCGCGGGCGTGAAGAATGGCGGCGAGCAATCCCATCGCCAGGTACATCGACCCGCCCGCGTAGTCACCGATCAGGTTCAGCGGGATCGAGGACGGCTGATCGAACCGGCCGATCGCGTTCAGCACGCCCGTGATCGCGATGTAGTTCAGATCGTGTCCGGCATACTGCGCGAGCGGTCCGTCCTGCCCCCAGCCGGTGATGCGTCCATAGGCCAAGTTCGGATTGCGCTCCAGGCACGTTTGCGGCCCAAGTCCAAGGCGCTCGGTCACGCCAGGGCGGAATCCTTCTATCAGCGCATCGGCACCCTCGACCAGCGTCAGCACGAGTTCGATTGCGGCTGGGTCCTTCAGATCCAGCGCGATCGTTTTGCGATTGCGCAACAGCAGGTTGTAGCGCAGCGGCCGCTCGATACCCAGCTTGACCGGCTGCCGCCGGTCGATGCGCAGCACCGTCGCGCCGAGGTCGGCGAGCAGCATGGCGCACATGGGGCCCGGACCGATGCCCGCCAGTTCGATGATCTTCACGCCTGCGAGCGGTCCCATGCTCAGCCCTTGCGTGCGTGAGCGCGCATCGCGTCCCACTGTTCGTCGCTCCAGTCCTGCATCGCGCGCGACGTCGGGCCGCCTACGCCCTGCATCCAGCGGCCGCCGTCGATCACGATCATGTCGCCGGTGATGTAACCCGAGCCGTCGGACGCCAGGTATGCGTACAGGTCGGCCAGTTCGGCATGATTGCCGAAGCGCCGGAGCGGCACGCTGCGGTCCTGCGGTTCGACCTGCGAGCCCGGCGGATAAAGTTGCTCCCACGCGCCTTCGGTCGGAAACAGACCCGGCGCCACGGCGTTCAGGCGAATGCCCTTCGGCCCCCATTCGACCGCGAGACTGCGCGTCATCGCGAGCACGCCCGCCTTCGCCGCCGCCGACGGCGCAGTGAATGCCGCACCGGTCATGGTGGGCGTCGACACCGTGCTGATCACATTGCCTTTGCGGCCCGCCTCGATCCAGCGCTTGCCCGCGGCTATCGTGCAATAAAAGCTGCCGTGCAGCACGATGTTCAGCACCGCATCCACCGCACGCGGCGACAGCGTTTCTGTGCGTGCGATGAAGTTGCCTGCGGCATTGTTGAGCAGCAGGTCGAGCGGACCGTCGCGCCAGATACTGTCCATCATCGATTCGACCGAATCGGCGCTGCGTACATCGGCGGTAATGGTGGCGACGCGCGCACCGGCGATGGTCGAGCGGAATTCGTCGGCAGTGGCGTCGAGGACGTCCTTGCGACGACCGCAAATAACCAGTTCCGCGCCGAGTTCGAGATAGCGCCTGCCGATGCTTTTCCCGAGGCCGGTACCGCCTCCGGTAATCAGTATCTTTTTATCCTTCAGCAGATCGGGGGTGAACATGGTCGGTGTGGTTCCGTAAAATCCAGCGGCTAAAAACAAGGGCGATCGAGGCAGATGCCGGGACGCTCAGGTCCCGTTAAATACTGGCTTGCGCTTCTCCATGAACGCCGCCACAGCTTCGGTATGGTCATCGGTCTGACGCGTCAGCGGGTTCAGATCCATCTCCAGCCGCCATGCGTCTTCAATCGAGTTGCCTGCCGTAACAAGGCTCGCCTTGAGCAATGCCAGCGTCACGGGCGGAAAGCTGGCGAAACGCGCGGCTAGTTTGATCGCAGCATCGAGCGCGCGACCAGGTTCGGTGGTCTGATTGACGAGGCCGATGCGCAGTGCTTCGGCGGCATCGATCACGTTCGCTTTGAGCATCAACTCGCGCGCCTTGCCGCCGCCGATTTTCTGCGGCAACGTCCACAAGAGGCCGGTGTCGGGCAACAAACCTACCTTGACGAACGCGCAGCAATATTTCGCAGTACTGCTGCTCACCGCGACATCGCACGCGGCGGCCAGCGACAGCCCGGCGCCGAAACAGGTGCCCTCGACAGCCGCCACGACCGGCTTGGTGCCGGCATAAATCAGCTTGAACAGACGCACAGCCACGGCGATACGCTCGCGCAGTTCGAGCAGCGTCGGCGTCGCGGCGTTCATTTCGGACAAGTCGCCGCCCGCGCAAAAATGGCCGCCTGCGCCCGTCAGCACGATCGCCTTCGTGGCGGCATCCTCGTGGACGAGGCGCTGGAACGCGTCGATCAGCGCCACGCGCATCTTCATCGAGAACGCGTTGCGGCGCGACGGACAGTTCATTGTCACGATCGCCACTTCGCCTTCGCGGCGCACCTGCACGATCTCGGCCACATTCGCGTCCGTATCCGGCTGGCCACCTGCGCCCTCCGGCGCTTCGTTTTGCTCGACACTCATCGCAGATTCCCCAACGTTCCCAAGTTCATTGGCCGGTAAAGACCGGCTTGCTCTTGTCGACAAACGCCCGGCATGCGGCCTGATGATCCCTGGACTGGCGCAGTACCGGTTGATAGTCGATCTCGGTACGCAACGCCGCGTCCATCGTCGTCGCGCCGTCGGTCAACGCGGCCTTGAGCAGCGCGATGGCCAGCGGCGGATGTTCGGCCAGGCCACGCGCCACTTCGATCGCCGCGGCGAGCGTCGTGCCCGGTTCGACCACCTCGTTCGCGAGGCTGATCGCGCCCGCCTTGGTGCCATCGATTTCTGCCGCAAGCGAGAGCATTTCGCGCGCGCGGCTCATGCCGATTTTCTTGGGGAGCGTCCACAGGATGCCGGTGTCGGGAATCAGCCCGACGCGCAGGAACGCCGCACAAAAACGCGCATTCGATGCCGCCACCACGTAATCGGCCGCCACCGCCAGCGACAGCCCCGCGCCGAACGCCACACCTTCGACGGCGGCCACGACCGGTTTCGGACCCGCCAGCATGTCGCGCACCACGACGCACGACTCGGCCAGGATCTCGCGGCTTTGCAGGATGGTGCGCTTCGTCATTTCGGAGATATCAGCACCTGCGCAGAAGTGCTCGCCCGCGCCGGTCAGCACGATGGCGCGCGATTCGGGATCGCCGGCCATCAAGCGATGCATGGTGTCGCGCAGCAACTGGCGCATCTGCCTTCCCATTGCGTTGCGGCGGCCGGGATTGTTCAGCGTGACGATGGCCACGGGGCCGTCGCAGGTCACCTGGATCAATGCTGGCGCTTCGTCCTTGCCCGTATGCATTCCGCTCATGATGTGCCTCCCTCAATCGGCCACGAATACAGGTTGGCGCTTTTCCATGAAGGCGCTGACGGCCTCCTGATGTTCACGGCTGCGGCGCAGGATGGGCTGAAGATTGACTTCGGTTTCGATCGCTTCGTCGAGCGTGTGGATGCCGGTGGCGAGCGCCGCTTTCAGATGGGCCGTGGCCACCGCCGGCAGGGCCGCATATTTGCCCGCTATATCAAGCGCGGCGGCAAGCGCCTGGCCCGGCTCGACGACCTGATTGGCGAAGCCGATCTGCAACGCTTCGACGCCGTTGAATTCGCGCGCCGTCATCATCAGCTCGCGCGCCCGTGCGCCGCCGACGCGTTGCGCAAGCGACCAGTAAAGGCCCGTATCCGGCATCAACCCGACCTTGACGAACGCACTCGCGTAACGCGCCTCCGATGAACTGACCACCATGTCGCACGCGGCTGCGAGCGATACGCCCGCGCCCATGGCAAAACCTTCGACGGCGGCGACGATGGCCTTCGGCCCCGACACCATCAGCTTGAAGATTTCCAGCGGCAACTGGTTGCGTTCGCGATAGTCGAGCACCTTGCGCGGCTTCATCTCCGAGATGTCCCCGCCGGCGCAGAACGTGTTGCCCGCGCCTGTCAGCACGAGCGCGCGGCAACCGGCCTCGTGGTGCATCAACTGGTACAGGTGTTCGTACAGTTTCTCGCGCATCTTCAGGGAGAACGCGTTGCGCCGTTCGGGATAGTTCAGCGTGACAATCGCGATCGCGCCCTCATGGTGGACCTGCACGATCTGCGTCGCGTCGCCGGTGGCCTGTTCGCTCATGTGACTGTCTCCTGTCAATCGGAGTCCGCTGGGCAGGTGCGCTGCGTGCCTTGCGCACGCAGCCGCCCAACTGACGCCGGTCACAATGTTTCTTCTGTACCGAGAATAACGGTAGCCTGACTCGACAATACGCCGCCATTGCCGTGAGCCACGGCAAGTCGCGCGCCCGGCACCTGCCGGTCACCGCCGCGCCCTGTCAGCTGGCGCATCGCTTCTTCCATCAGGAACAACCCGTACATGCCTGGATGCACGCAGGACAGGCCGCCGCCGTTGGTGTTCACGGCAAGCGAGCCGCCCGGTGCAATCGCGCCATCCGACACGAAGCGGCCCCCCTCGCCCTTCGGACAAAAGCCGAGATCTTCGAGAAACAGGATCGTGTTGATCGTGAACGCGTCATACAGCATGGCGACATCGATATCCCCCGCGCCGACGCCCGCCATCTCATAAGCGCGCCGCCCCGATTCCACGGCGGCCGTCACGGTCAGGTCGGGCATGCTCGCGATCTCGCGGTGAGACGTGGCCGAACCCGCGCCGAGCAGGTACACCGGCTTGTCCGTCAGGTCACGGGCCCGCTCGGCCCGCACCATCACGATGGCTGCCGCGCCGTCGGTCACGAGGCAACAGTCACGCACGGAGAGCGGGTCGGATACGAGACGCGCACCCAGCACATCGTCGATGGACAATGGGGTCCGCACGAACGCGTCGGGGTTCAGTTGGGCCCACTTGCGCGCCGCCACCGCGACTTCGGCCAGGTGTGCGCGCGTCGTGCCGTACTGGTGCATATGACGCGCTGCGGCAAGCGCATACGACGACACCGGGTTCATCGGCTTATAAGGGCTTTCCCACGGCGACGGGCGCGACGACTGCACCAGCTTGCCCGTCCCGCTGCGCTGGTTGCTGCCATAGGCGATCAGCGCGACGTCGACCTGGCCGGTGGCGAGCGCCATCGCAGCCGTATGCGCATGGATCTCGAATGCCGAGCCGCCGCTGCGGTTGTTGTCGGTAAACCTCGGATGAATCCCGAGATACTCGGCGAACGTCAGGCCGGACAACATGTCGTCCGGCGTGCAGACGAACAAGCCGTCGACATCGGCCGGCGACAGTCCGACCTGCGCCAGCGCGTCCACCGATGCACGCGCCGCGAGGTCCAGCGACGACATCCCCGGCGCTTCGCCGATTCCGTAGATCGCGCCTGCCACCAGCGCGGTACGGCCACGTAAGTTGAATTCCATGCGTTTCTGCCTCTCGTCGGTGCAACAGGCGCTTGTCGGCGCGCTGCCGGTTGCGGATCAGGCCGGCTCGAAGACGAGCAACGCCGCGTCATCCCTGTACACGATCCTCGCCTGGACCGGCATGCCGATGCGCACCGCATCAGGCTCGATGCCTTCGACACAACTTATCATCCGCACCCCTTCGTCGAGGTCGATCAACGCCACGTTGTAACTCGGCACAGGGGCCTTCTGGCGCACCACCGTGGTGGAATAAACCGTGCCGCGCCCGCAGGCTTCGACCCATTCGAGGTCGCGCGCGCCGGTTACCGGCTCGGCCACCCTCGGATAGAACACGTGGCGGCCGCTGCTGCGGCTGCGCTGGATCATCAGCCGGCCTTCAGCCAGAAACTTCTGATAGTCGACTTCGGGGCAAACAGACTCCATTTCCCGCTCCTCCAATGTGTTCGACCACGGCTTGCGCACCCAACTCCGCCGCGAACTCGGCCGTCACGTTAATTTCGATCAGAATCAATCCAAAAACTGAACACCGTTCCACATTCTAAACAAACGGCGACGCGCGTGTCAACTTCTGCGGGACGCCCTCCCGCGCCACCGGACAAGGCTCTCAGCACATCGGAACGGCGCTGCAAATGCACTCGGTGCAAACCCCTGTACGTGAGACATCCCGCTTGACGCTTCCTGATCGATCGTTTACGTTATCGAACATCGTTCAGTATTTTGAAACTTGCCACGATTCAAAAACAAGCCGAAACCCGACCCAGGCAATACGGATTTTCAGACGGCATTTCTGTTTCACGCCCGACACCGTTAGCAAGAGACCATTCGACGTGACTTACCAACTGACAGATGATCAGATCCAGATCCGCGACCTGATACGACGCGTCGCCACGGAACGGGTGGCGGCGCGAGCCGATGAAATCGATCGCACCGCTGAGTATCCGCACGACATGTATGCGTTGCTCAAGGAACTGGGACTTTTCACGCTGCCCTTTCCGGAACAATACGGCGGCACCGGCAGCCTGATGTCGGCCTGCATCGCCGTCGAGGAACTGGGGCGGGTTTGCTACAACACCGGTTACCTGCTGGTCGTGCAATGGACACCGTTTGGCGCGATCCTGGCGGGCGGCAACGACGAGCAGAAAGTACGCCTCCTGCCGGGCCTCGCGTCCGGCGAGTTGCGGGGCGCGCTCTCCATCACGGAATCGCAAAGCGGCTCGGATGTCTCCGGCATCCGCACTACCGCGCGCCGCCGGGAAGGCGGCTACGTGTTGAACGGCTCGAAGATCTGGTGCACCAATGCGCACATCGCCGACTTCATGCTGGTAGCGGCCAGGACGCTCGACGAAGACGGCAACGCGCTCGGCATCAATCTGTTTATCGTCGAGCGGACGACGCCGGGCCTCACGATCGGCCGCGAGGAAGACAAGATGGGGGCACGCGGCGTGGCCTCCTGCCCGCTCTTCCTCGACGACGCCTTTGTCGCCACGAATGACCGGCTCGGCCCCGAGGGCGGACAAGGCTTCAAGGTCGCCATGGAAGCGCTCAACACGAGTCGCCCGATCGTGGCAGCCCGCGCGGTGGGCATCGCGCAGGGCGCGATCGATCACACCATCAAGTTCATCAAGGACCGTGTGGCCTTCGGGCAGACGATCGGCAATTTCCAGGGCGTGCGCTGGATGATTGCCGACATGGTCACGCAGACCGAAGCCGCGCGCCAGCTCGTCTATCGCACGGCGTCGCTGGTGGACGCCGGCGTGACCGGCCGCGCGCTCGCGCCGATGGCCGCGATGGCGAAGATGTTCGCCTCCGACGTCGCGATGAAAGTGGCCACCGACGCCGTCCAGCTATTCGGCGCGGCGGGCATCTCGAACGAATATCCCATCAACCGTTATTTCCGCGACGCCAAGGTCGTGCAGATCATCGAAGGCACTAACCAGATCCAGCGAAACATTGTCGCGGACAGCGTATTAGGCCGTGTCGGGAAAAACTAGGCATCACGTCTTTGTCTCGCAGGCACGCAACAAAACAAGAGGATAGGCAATGGAAATGATCGAAACAGTGGGCCTTGGGATTCATTGGGAAGACCTGCCCGTCGGGCGCAAGTTCAAGACGGTCGGACGCACCGTCACCGAGGCGGATGTCGTCAATTTTGTTTCGGTGACCGGAATGCTCGAAGTGCTGTTCACCAATACCGAGTTCCTGAAAGAGACGTCGGCGATCAAGGGCCGCGTTGCGCCGGGTGCGCTGGTGTTTACGTTCATCGAAGGCCTGCTGACGCAGGCGACGATGCAGGGGGTGGGTTTTGCGTTCCTGAACATGGAACTCGACATCAAGGGACCGACCTTCGTCGGCGACACGATCCATGCCGAATGCGAAGTCATCGAATGCCGGGCCAGCAACGGGCGTCCGGGCCTGGGACTCGTGCGTACCCGCAACCGGGTGTTCAAGCAGGACGGCTCGGAAGTGATGGTCTATACGCCGTTGCGGCTGGTCAAGGGCAAAAACTACAAGGGCTGACCATGCAGACCCCACAGCAGCCCCTGGACCTGCCAACCGGCCCGTTGACCGGCGTGCGCGTGATCGACCTGACCATCAATGTGCTGGGTCCGGTCGCCACCCAGCTCCTCGGTGACATGGGCGCAGATGTCATCAAGATCGAGCCACCGGAAGGTGACCAGAACCGCAATAACGGTTCGGGCAGCAATCCCGGCATGGCGGTGTTCTACACCATCATGAACCGCAACAAGCGCAGTGTGACGTTGAACCTGAAGCTGGCCGAATGTCGCGAGGCGGTGCTGAAGCTGGTCGAGACCGCCGACGTGTTCGTTCACAGCATGCGGCCCAGCGCGGCTGCGCGACTCGGCATCGATTACGACAGCGTCAAGGCGCGCAATCCACGCATCATTTACGCGTCGGGGCCGGGCTACCGTCAGGACGGTCCGTACAAGGATCGTCCCGCTTTCGACGACGTGATCCAGGGCGAAAGCGGCATTGCCGCGATGAATCGCGACGCAAGCGGAACGCCGCGTTATTTCCCGACGGTGATCGTCGACAAGTTCTGCGGGTATGTCCTGGCCTCGTCCGTCAGCATGGCCTTGTATCACCGCGAACGCACCGGCCTCGGCCAGTGCGTACAGGTGCCGATGTTCGAAACGATGCTTCAGTTCAATCTGTTCGAGCATCTGTGGGAAGGGGCGCTTGGCTCCTCCAACGGACAGGGCCTGGGTTATACGCGGATGTTCTCGCCTCACCGCCGGCCCTATGCGACGAAAGACGGGCATATCTGCCTGCTGGCCGTGAACAACGATCAATGGCGGCGCGTGCTCTGCGCGATCGACGCGGCGCATCTGCTCGACGATCCCCGCTTTTGCCACATGGCGGAGCGCATGCGCAACATCAACGAGTTGTATCGCGTGGTCGGCGATGCGATACAGACCAAAACCACGGTCGAGTGGACTGCCATCTTCGAGGCAGCCGACGTACCGCACGGGCCCGTGCGCGAACTGAACGACCTGATGCAGGACGATTATCTAAGGCAGACCGGTTTCTTCCGGCATTACGAGCACCCGACGGAAGGAGACATGGTCATGACGTCGATACCCGTGCACTTTTCCGAGTCGCCGGGCAACGTTCGATACCTGCCGCCAACTCTCGGCGAGCACAGCATCGAAGTACTTGTCGAAGCCGGCTACAGCGCAAGTGAAGCCGCACAGTTGAGCGGCCGCCTGTCAGCGGACGTTGCGTGCGACCCCGTCGACCCCGAAACGATCACGAAGGCTTGACGGGCACACGCGCGCCCGGCCACATCACGCGAGGAGCCAGAGAATGAAAGGTCTCGAGAACAAAGTAGTTGTCGTCACCGGCGGTGCAGGCGGCATCGGTACGGCCATCAGCAAGCGCTTCGGCGAAGAAGGCTCGATCGTCGCGCTATTCGACCTGAACACGGAAGCCGGTGCACGTGTGGTGGCAGAAATCGAATCTGCCGGCGGCACGGCTCGCGCCTATCGTGTCGACATCACCGATCACGAAAACGTGAACGCTGCGGTGGCGGCCGTCGAGGAAGAACTCGGTCCGATCGAGATACTCGTCAACAACGCCGGATGGGATATGGGGGCATTTTTCCTGCAGACCGACAAGCCGTTCTGGGACAAGGTTGTCGCGATCAATCTGTACGGACCACTGAACATGCACCATGCCGTTCTCAAACGAATGGCCGAGCGAGGCCGCGGACGGGTGGTGAACATTTCGTCGGATGCAGGGCGCGTCGGTTCGTCGATGGAGGCCGTGTATTCGTTCTGCAAAGGCGGCATCATCGCGTTTTCGAAGACCATGGCCCGTGAAATGGCGCGGCAGCAAATTCCCGTCAACGTCGTCTGCCCCGGCCCCACCGCCACGGCGTTGCTCGACAACCTCGCGCAAGGCGAGAAAGGCGAGCGCATCAAGGCGGCGCTGGTCAAGGCCGTGCCGTTCGGGCGCATGGGCGAACCCGGCGATATCGCCGGCACGGTGGCGTTCCTGTCCAGCGACGATGCCGCGTTCATCACCGGTCAGGTGATCAGCATTTCAGGTGGCCTGACGATGGTGGGCTAGACGCCGCGGCCGCCTTTTCAACCCATAACCGGAACGTGAACATGGAATTCCAGGACATTATCTATGGCGAAGCAGACGGAGTCGCCACGATCACCATCAATCGGCCGAAGACCTACAACGCGTTCAACGCCAACACCTGCGAGGAGCTGATCAAGACATTCGGCAAGGCGGGATGGAACAAGGATATCGGCGTGGTTGTACTGACCGGCGCCGGCGAAAAAGCCTTCTGCACGGGTGGCGATCAGTCCGGCGACGGTTACGGCGGGCGCGGCACCGTCGGGCTGCCGATCGAAGAGCTGCAGAGCATTATTCGCGACATTCCCAAACCGGTCATCGCACGCGTGAACGGCTACGCGATCGGCGGCGGCAACGTCCTCGTCACGATTTGCGACCTCGCCATCGCGTCGGACACCGCGATTTTCGGCCAGGTGGGCCCGAAGGTCGGATCGGTCGATCCAGGCTTCGGCACCGCGTACCTGGCGCGCATTATTGGCGAGAAGCGCGCACGGGAAATCTGGTATCTGTGCCGGAAATACAGCGCGAAAGAAGCGCTCGAATGGGGTTTGATCAACGCCGTCGTCCCGCCCGGGCAGCTCGATGCCGAAACGAAGAAATGGTGCGACGAAATCCTGCAGATGAGCCCGACCGCCATTGCGCTCGCGAAGCGTTCATTCAACGTCGATAGCGAAAATATCCGGGGGATCGGCGCGTTTGCCATGCAGGCGCTGGCGCTCTACTACGAGACCGATGAATCGAAGGAAGGCGGCAACGCGTTCCGCGAGAAGCGCAAGCCGGAATTCCGCAAGTACGCCAAATAAGCATCTTTCAATGTCGTGTGGGCGGTCGTCGCAGACGCCGCCCTTTTTCAGCTCATCGGGTCTTGTCCGTTGCGATTGCGTCACCGCCCACACGGCCCACCAGTGTGCGCGGCGTGGGTTCCGCTCGATACAGTTCAAGCACGACGTCACGCCGGCGATCGAGAACGTTGGCTTGGCTGATCGCGCTTTTCGCGCTCAACTCGCCGTTATCGAACGTGGGTTGTTCGCTTTCTATAACGATCCGCGTAATCCGGCTGGAGCTGCCGCCCGCATGCGCCGCCAACGTGTTGAGACCTTGCTGGAAGAACGCACGCACGCCCGCACTGCCGACGATCTGTTCCCCGCTCGGCATGAGTTCGGCGAGGTCGTCGCACAGCGCACGGCACGCTTCCAGATCCGGGAACACCAGCGCCGCGACAAACTCCCGGTCGTGGCCGGCGATCACGACGTCCCGCGCATACGGTGAAAACACTTTCAACGCCAGGAGACGCAGTTCGGCCACGTTCACCCAGGTGCCGGAGGACAGCTTGAAGTTTTCCGCGATGCGCCCGTCGAAGCGCAAGCCTTTCTCGAGATGCTGCGGGTCGATAAATGTGCCTGCATCGCCGGAGCAGAAATAGCCCTCTTCGTCGAATGAAGCGATGGTCCGCTCCGGATCCTTCCAGTATCCCGGCGTGACGCAATCGCCCGCGTAACGGATCTCGAGCTTCGAGCCAACCGGCACGACCTTGACCTTGACGCCTGGCACAGGAAGCCCCGCTATCGCTTCACGACGCGGATCCCATGCCGCCGACATCGGCGTGGGACCGGCTTCGGTGCCGCCGAGCCCGGACATGATCAGCACCCGTTGACCGATCGTCTGCACGGCGAGTTCGTCGAACCCGGCCCAGATGTGCTCCGGAAGGCTTGCGCCGCCGTAGTAGATCAACGCCAGCTTGCTGAAGAAATTCTGTCGCAGCGCCGCGTCGGCGCGCAGGTGCGGCAGCAGCGCCGCGAGTCCTTGCGGCGTGTTGAGGTAGATCACCGGAGCCACTTCGCGCAGCGCCCGCACGGTCGGGCCGATCTGCTCGGGCATGGGCTTGCCCGGGTCCATGTAATAGGTTCCGCCGCCGTACAGCACCATGCCGAAATTGTTCGTACCACCGAAGGTGTGATGCCACGGCAACCAGTCGACCAGCACCGGCGGCGCGTCCTGCAGGAAAGCGAAAGTCTGCGCGACTTGCTGTCGATTGCTGCACAGCATGCGCTGCGAGTACATCACGCCCTTCGGCGCCCCGGTCGTACCCGACGTGAACATGATCTTGCCTAGTGTGTCTGGACCGACGCCTGCAAATGCCTCATCGACGGCAGTCGTGGCCGGTGTGTTCATCCAGTCGGAGAACAGCGATCCGGTGCGCCCTGGCGGCACCGTCGCGGTGACCACGCACTCGATCTGACCGAACACTTCGCGCAGCGCGCGACCATAGAGTGCGCCGTCATCGGCAAAGACGAGAGCAGGCGTGCACACCGCAGCGAGATGTTTCAGCTTGGCGAAGTCGTCGGACAGCAGCGAATACGCCGGCGTAACGGGCACATAGGGCACCCCTACATGCAGCGCAGCCAGCGCCAGCAGCGCGTGTTCGAAGCTGCGGTCCGAGAGGATCATCAGGGGCCTGCTGGGCGACAGCCCTCGATCGAGCAGTGCCTGACCGAGCGAGCGGGCGCCTTCAAACGCCTGACGATAGGTCAGATGCTCCCAGCCGGCACCATCCGGTGAGCGCCGCGCGAGCAGCACCCGGTCGGGCGCGGCGGTGGCCCAATGCACGAGGCGCTCGGTGAGCCGTTCAGGGTAAGGCGCCAGCGCTTCGTCCAGTTGATACACCACGCTCCCGTCGGGCCGCTGTTCCACGGTTGCCTTCGTGCCGCCCAGGCGAATCGGGCGAAATGGCACATCCATCAAGGGGTCATGCGACCCCGGACCTGCATTCATCTTCATCGTCCTGTCGTTAGTTGTCCGGCGCCTGGTGCCACCTCCTCCCTACCCTCGGATGAACTTGACGGCAGCTGGCGCACGAACCAATAAATGAACACCGATCGAAAATAAGAACCAGAATATCGCGAAATCGGGCGTCCGTCCATCCGGGGTTACCGCGCGTCGACGCAAAACGAGCATGGACATTCATCGAGAAATGAACTAGATTAATTGAACGTTGTTCATATTTTTAAACGCGACAAGATTCCGTTGTCCGCTGCGCCGGAGAGTTGAAATGCAAAAGGAAGTCATCGTTGCAAGCAGTGTTCGCACTGCGATTGGCGATTTCGGCGGTGCACTTGCCGCCGTCTCACCAACGGAACTCGGCGCCACCGTCATCCGCGAGGTCCTCTCGCGTGCGCATGTCGAGGGCGAGGAAGTCGGCCACGTTGTGTTCGGCAACGTGATCCACACTGAGCCGAAAGACATGTATCTCGCGCGGGTGGCCGCACTCGAAGGCGGTGTCGGCACAGACGCGCCGGCGCTGACGTTGAACCGCCTGTGCGGCTCAGGTCTGCAGGCCATCATCTCGGCCGCGCAGGCAATCTTGCTTGGCGACACCGACATCGCCATCGGCGGCGGTTCGGAAAACATGACGCGCGCGGCGTACATCGCGACCGGCACACGCTGGGGTGCCCGCATGGGCGACATCCGGCTGATCGACATGATGGTCGGTGCACTGACCGACCCGCTCAGCGCGTGCCATATGGGTGTCACCGCGGAGAACGTCGCGGTGAAATACGGCATCACGCGGGACGAACAGGACGCACTCGCCGTGGAGTCGCATCGGCGCGCCGGCCACGCGATCGAAGCCGGGTACTTCAAGGATCAGATTGTTCCAATCTCTTTGAACACGAAAAAAGGCACGACTGTGTTCCACGTCGACGAACACGTGCGCGCTTCTACCACCCTCGCCGACCTGCAGAAGCTGCGCCCTGCGTTTCAGAAAGAGGGTACCGTGACCGCCGGCAATGCCTCCGGGCTCAACGACGGCGCCGCGGCTGTGCTGCTGATGGACCGAAGCGCGGCCGAACAGCGCGGCATCCGTCCGCTGGCGCGGCTGGTCGCGTACGCTCATGCCGGAGTCGATCCGCAATACATGGGCATGGGACCGGTGCCCGCCACCCGCAAGGCACTGGAACGGGCGGGACTGAGCGTTGCGGACCTCGACGTCATCGAAGCCAATGAGGCGTTCGCGGCGCAAGCCTGCGCGGTGGCAAAAGAGCTGCAGTTCGACACCTCCAGGGTCAACCCGAACGGTTCCGGCATCTCGCTGGGCCACCCGATCGGCGCGACCGGCGCGATGATTACAGTCAAGGCGCTTTACGAGCTGCAACGGATCGGCGGCCGCTATGCGCTCGTGACGATGTGCATCGGCGGCGGTCAGGGCATCGCAGCAATCTTCGAGCGCATCTGACGGCACCGGGCCGTCAGTGGATCGATCGAAGCAATCGCGTGACACGCCTCTCGGTGCGCACAGGCTTAGCGCCGGGCGCGCATCTGTTTCCCGGCTGACGGCTCAAGCACGTAACCACGTCACGCTCTCACGAGCGACAACTGCAGCCGGTCAACCCGCGGACATCCGCCTTACTTCTCGACGGTTGCCACCCGTTCGCCCAGTACCTCGCGACAAGCCTTCAGCGCAATGCTCACCGAAGGAAAGCCGACATACGGGATCGCGTGCAGGACGACCTCTTCGATCTCTTTCTCCGTCAGGCCGTTCGCCAGCCCGATACGCACATGATTGCCAAATTCCCACGGCGTGCGTTGTGCGATCAGCATGCCCAGCGTGACGAGGCTTCGCGAGCGCCGGTCCAGCCCGGGACGTGCCCACGCATCGCCAAAAGCATTTTCAAAGGCGAGCGACGCCGCCTCGGCGCCGAACCCACCGGATGCTGCTGCAGCATCCATTCCACCCAAAAACTCGTCGCCCAACATCTCGCGAACGACCTGACGCCCTTTCTCACGACTATCCGACACGGCCTGCTCCCTTTTTCAATCATCAACGGTTGTACCCAGGTATCAATTCAGGCGACACAAGCAGCTTCGCTGCCGGCGTCCTCCAGCATCGTGGTGAGACGGCGGCGGATCAGCTCTCGCGCCTCCGCGATCATGCGGCTCACCAGTTCATCGCAAGTCGGGATGTCGTGAATCAGTCCGATCGCCAGACCGGCAGGAAACGTCCCGTCTTCCGTATCGCCCGTTTCGTAAATACGCCTGCCGCGTTCGCCACTGACAAGCGGCTTCAGGTGCGCGAAGGTCGTGCCTTCCTGGCGCTCCAGCTCGAGCACCTGTTCCGCCACCGAGTTCCGAAAAATACGCGAGGTGTTTTTGAGCGTCCGGAAGATCAGCGCGGTCCTCCTTTCGTCATGCTCGATCAACTGGCGTTTAATATTCTCGTGGATCGGCGCTTCACGCGTCGCCATGAAGCGCGTGCCCATATTGATGCCGTCCGCACCCAGCGCGAGCGCTGCGACCAGGCCGCGCGCGTCGGCAATGCCACCCGAGGCGAGCATGGGGATGCGCAGTTGCGCAGCCGCCACCGGCAGCAAGACGAGATTGGGCACATCGTCTTCGCCCGGGTGCCCGGCACATTCGAATCCGTCGACGCTCACCGCGTCGCAGCCGATCGCCTCCGCCTTCAGCGCATGCCGCACCGACGTGCATTTGTGAATCACCTTGATACCCGCGGCCTTGAAAGCAGGCATATAGGGCTCGGGATTACGTCCTGCCGTCTCGACGATCTTGACACCGCTCTCAATGATAGCCCGCACGTACTCGTCATACGGAACCGGCTTGATCGTCGGCAAGATGGTCAGATTCACGCCGAACGGCTGGCTGGTCATCGACCTCACGCGATCGATCTCGACGCTCAACGCTTCAGGCGTCGGCTGCGTCAGCGCGGTGATGGTGCCAAGCGCACCGGCATTCGAGACCGCCGATGCCAGCTCGGCACGTCCGACCCACATCATCCCGCCCTGCACGATCGGATAGCGAATTCCCAGTAGCTCCGTGACGCGTGTTTTCATACTCGATCCTCCGTGACGCGAAGCATTCCTCGCGCTGCGCGTGGCAACCGTGGACTGTGGAGCGTCTGGACGGTGACCCCGAACGTTTCTATTTACGAACACCGTGCAATTATATACACTTTTCACTGTGCTACCAACATCCGTCATGCTGCTACTTTCCGGCGCGGTGATATGGCGGTTCAGCTGGGCATTCTCCTTCCGGAGTACAGGCTGAGTCAGGGAACACAAAAGAAAAAACCGCGGCTTTAAGGAGGCCCAATGAACCAGCGGGATTTTGATAGCTTTGATAGCTATAGGCCTGCATGCGCGCCTGCATCCGCCAAGCCCTCGCAGGCAGAGGTGGAGGAGGCAGTCCGCACGCTCATCAGATGGGCCGGCGACGATCCGTCGCGCGAAGGGCTGGCGCAAACGCCCGAGCGCGTCGCGCGCGCCTATACGGAGTTTTTCTCGGGTTATCAGTTGGATCCCATGCAGATACTGGCGACCACTTTCTCCGAGGTCGACGGTTACGACGAGATGGTCGTACTGAAGGACATTCGCTTCGAGAGCTACTGCGAGCACCACATGGTGCCGATCATTGGACGCGCACATGTTGCCTATTTGCCGGAGCATCGCGTGGTGGGTATCTCGAAGCTGGCCCGCCTCGTCGATACCTATGCGAAGCGGCTGCAGATTCAGGAAAAGATGACCGTGCAGATCGCCGATGCGCTGAACACGGTGTTGCGACCCAAAGGCGTTGGCGTGATCCTCGAGGCAGCGCATCAGTGCATGAGCACGCGCGGTGTATACAAGCCAGGAGCAACGCTCGTGACAAGCCGCATGCTGGGCGCGTTCCGCGACGACCCGTCGACACGCCGCGAATTCCTGTCGATCATCGGCAAGAGCACGACTACGCCATTGGTCAACACCTGAGCGTCGATATCGACCGCGCCGGTCGGCATCGACTGCAACAACGCATCATCCGACAGGAATCGTTCGTTCGCGATGAGTACAATCAGAAATCGCCTTCCTTTCCGTCAGTATCTCTAACTGTTTCTCGAGTTCTTTATTCATAGGCTCGCGCTGTCAGTTGAGGATCGCGACGAAGAACACGACGGCGCCGATCAGCGCACCAAAGAAACAATACCCTTCGGTTTGCTCAGCTTTGGCATCCTCTCCACGTTTGGCGAGGCAACCGACCAGGCCGAAGAATGACACGACGCCCAACACGACGAAAATCATCACCACGTCGAAGATCACCGAGCCGCCGAGTTCATCCATCCGCCATTCTCGTACGTCTTGCAGGAGCAGATAGACGGTCACGGCCAGCATCGACATCAACAGGAGCGGCAGCATGATCCGCCGAGCGTCATCGGAAAGTTTGTGTGTCAGGCGGGTCATTGATGCGCTCCGTCAAACAGAACTGCGGAGTCGGATGCTTCACCTGCCCGTCCCCTGCGTCGAGAGCGAGAGGACATGAGATTGCGAAGCAAGGAAGTCAATCGCGCGAACGCACCGGCCTCGCCAGTCTCTTCCGACACGTTGACGTCATCACACAAGGGACCCTCAGTGGCATGAGGCACTTCGGATCCAAACGAGTAGTCGGCGAGAGAGCCGTTTAAGTCGCTATATAAGAGATACATCGTTTGTCTCCGATCAACTGAGGCCTGGCGGGTGCTCGTGTCACACCTCTTGACCATCATCGTAGGCGACGACGTTCGGTTATGCAACTATCCGTTCAATTATCCGGATCGGTGTTTTCACTACCCATGACGAGCGTCTGCACACGAAACGGGCGCGTGATCGTGCCGCAGTACGCTGTTGCGGTGCACATCGGAAACACGCGGTGCAGACGCCATGGTGAACTGACGATTGCACTAGCATCAACGCTCAAAAAAACCCCGATACCCTGTTACAGGTACCGGGGCCAATGGACACCCTGCATTCGCTTCGCATGCTGCTTGCAGTCTGGATGAACGACGACGTGTCTACGCCGGCGTACGCGACGAGCCGGTCCGGGATGCCTCAGGAAACCTGAAAGCCTCCATCGACGGCGAGTAACTGACCGGTGACATAGCCGGCAGCGGGAGACGCAAAGAACAGCACCGCACTTGCGATATCGGCGGCTACGCCGATGCGGCCCAAGGGCATGCGCCCCGGTTGCGTGATCGGTCCACGCGCCTGGTGAACCTTCGTCGATGCCGCAGCACCTTCGGTCGCAACGCCACCGGGAAGCACCGCGTTGACCCGGATCCCGTCCGCCGCGAATTCGAGCGCAGCGACCTTCGTCAGGTTGTTCACGCCGGCCTTCGACGCGCCGTAATCGCCGTTGTCAAAAATCACCGGCTGCAGCGAAGCCACCGAGGAAATGTTAATGATCGATCCGCCGGCCTTCCCGGCCTGCATCCGCTTGACAGCTTCGCGCATGCACAAAAACGTACCGCGCAGATTAACGCGGAGCACCCGGTCCCACTTCTCCGCCGAGGTGTCGACGAAGCTCGTCTTCGGGTAGATCCCGGCATTGTTGACCAGCACGTCGAGCCGGCCGAACCTGTCGTGGACAGCATCGAACATCGCGACAATCGAGGCTTCGTCGCCGATGTCCACGTTGACGGCGACGCCCTTGCCCGACGCCTGCTCAATCTGCTCGACGGTTTGCCGGGCGCCGGCTTCATTCAGATCGGCCACCACGACGAGCGCACCCGCCGACGCCAGCAACAACGCCGTTTCGCGCCCGATGCCCGACCCCGCGCCGGTCACCAGTGCGACCCGTCCATCGAGGTTGAACAGGCTTGCCACGTTCAATGTGCTCATTGCTCCTCCGGTTACTCACGATGCGAATTATTATTTTATGAACATCATTCACAAATATAAACGTCGATACCAAGCATGTCAAGATAGCGAAAAGTCCTTGGGTGGTGGAGCGGAGGGGTGCGGCGGCATGCCCTGCGCGACGGGGCATCGCGGATGCTATAAGTACCGGCAGTACCAGCGGAAGGAACGTGCACGTAGTGATCGGCGCACGAACACGCGAGCGTTATCCACCAGACCGGGCCGGGCCATGACACCCACGAACGACGGTTCTGTTGTCCTTGATGGACCGGTTGAATCCGCCCTGCTCAGTTTTGCGATGGATCCGACAGATCGCGGATGATGTCGAGCATCGCGCGGTGATAGGCCTTGTGCGAACGATCGGTCCAGACCAGCGAAACGTTGGTATCGAACGACTCCGGCACATCTTCGATGTCGATGAAGGCGACTCCCTCCACCGGTAAGTGCCTTGCCGAGTCGAGCATCAGGCCAACGCCGAGTTCGTTCGCGACCAGATTGAGCATCGTGTACGGATGACGTGCCTGCTGGATGACTTTCGGAGACACACCCGCGTCGCGCCGGGCAGCCTCGAAGGCAGCGAAGACAGGCTGGGTAATTTGCTGAGGAAACATGATGAGCGGATACGCCGCGAGGTCGGCAATCCCGATACGGGTTCGTTGGGCCAGCGGCCAGTTCGCCGGTACTGCGGCCACCACCCTCAGGCGCTCAATGTGGACGCTTTCCAGCTCCGACACGTCTGCCGCGCTGGTGACGACCACGCCGAGATCGATACTGCCGTTCTTCACGCTCGCTACAGTCAGCGCGCTACCACGCTCGATCAGGCGGACCTCTACGCCGGGCCATTGCTTGCGCAGCGCCCGTATGGCGAGCGGCATGATACGCATCGCGCACATCGGGACGAACGCGATACTGAGACTAGCCAGTTCGTCCGCCGCCTGACGCACCCGGCGCTCCGCCAGATCGGCCTGGGCAATTAACGGTTTCGCCTCGGCCATCAGCGCCGCGCCGGCCCTGGTCAACGAGACGCCACGCGGCGTACGTTCCAGCAGCTTGATCCCGAGTGACTCCTCCAGACGCATGATCGACTGGCTCAGCGGCGGCTGGGCCATGCCGAGTCGCGCCGCGGCACGGCCAAAATGCTGGGTCTCGGCAACCGCGACAAAGTGCCGGAGGTGACGCAATTCCATGACTTGATATCACTCTGATATGGGCCGTGGCGAAAGCATATCGCTTTTGCACTTTCACAGCGAGCCTCGGATTCGCGAGGAATGGCGGGTTTTCCCGATCTTCTCCCGCCAGTCGCCCCGCGTGGCATCCACCACTCGACGCGCGGCTCAACGCCCACCAGCCCCCGCTTGCCCCCGCAACAATCGACACGAGCAGAACGGCGAGAACACCGGCCAGCAGTTGCGCGCGATCCGCCGAAATCGCTGCTCCATCGCTTGTGCGGCCTTATCGGCACGCTCACCTGCCCCGGCCACAGCTTGCCCGAAATTCTGCACCATCATGTCGAGCCGGTCTCGCTGATCTCTCGCCGCCAAGGAGAACGCTCCCACGACGCCATTACCGACCGTCCGCGCGATCCGGTTCGCAACCCGCTCAGCCAAGGCATTCAGCCCAGCTTCGGTTACCCGCCACAAACGAGTCTCTGCCGGATCGAAAGGTTAAGCCAGAAAGAAGTAACGACGAAAGCGCCGACCGGAGAGGGAGTTGTCTGTGATTCGCGCTCCGACTCAAAGGAAAAAATAGATAAAGGCGGTTGCACATGCGCTAGTGATCGTCAGTGTCTCGCACAGACCCGTGATGATCTGAATTCCTCGTTATTGCCAGCCTTATCATTCTGAATTGAAGACATTAGGGGGTTCCCGTGTTCTGCTCAGCCGATATTGTTGCGGGCTACCGCAAATACGCAAACACGTTCGGTGCCGAGATGGAAGAGGAATGCTGTGCGTACGCTATTTCTCACCGTAACTCTGTTATTTTTTGCGTCGATGTCGCCCGTGTTTGCCAGGACAAAGCAGGATCCATCCGGCATTGATCTGGCCGCAGTACATTCCGGCATTGAGAGCACCACGGTCGCGCGCGTTCGTAAATAGATTCGTTATCCTACAGTTAACCACGAACGTAGCGAGCGGTCGTGTCGAGCGGGCACGATGGCGGTTCACGCCCCGTTCTGATCCTCAGCCTTCTCCACAGCGGCCGTGCAAACAATGCGGTTGCCTGGCCGATGAAGAAGTTCCTGTCCGCATGAAATTGTGTTGATACACCTGAGAAAAATCTCAACCAGGTATCTCGATACCGAAGTCATGCAGGAACATGAATCACCTTGGGTGACTTATATGAGCCACCCAAGGGAGGATCGTCGACTTGTCCTATCGAGTTCCATTAGAGGCGCGCGACATCGTTGACCGCGTCGGCAAATGCTTTCGGCGCTTCCTGCGGTAAGTTGTGCCCGATACCCCCACCAATATTCCGGTGCAGATACTTGCCGGTAAATTTCTTCGCGTAGGCAGCCGGATCTGGATGGGGCGCGCCGTTAGCGTCACCCTCCATGGTGATGGTTGGAACAGAGATGGGCGGTGCCATCGCCAGACGCTTTTCGAGCTCGTCATATTGCGGCTCGCCCTTGACCAGCCCCAAACGCCAGCGGTAGTTGTGAATGACGACCGCGACGTGATCCGGATTCTTGAACGACTCGGCGGAGCGATCGAAAGTCGCATCGTCGAAATTCCATTTCGGTGATGCGGTATGCCAGATCAGTTTGTTGAAGTCATGGCGGTTGGCTTCATAACCCGCATAACCGCGCTCCGTGGCGAAATAAAACTGGTACCACCACGCCAACTCGGCCTTTGGCGGAAGCGGTGTCCTGTTGGCTTCCTGACTTCCGATCAGATAACCGCTTACGGAAACCATGGCCATGCACCGTTGCGGCCATAGCGCGGCGATAATATTCACCGTTCGCGCGCCCCAGTCGAATCCGCCCAAAATGGCCTTGTCGATCTTCAATGCGTCCATCAACGCAATGATGTCGACGGCGACGACAGCTTGCTGACCGTTGCGAGGCGTATCCGCGGACAGGAACCGTGTCGACCCATAGCCCCGCAGATACGGCATGATGACCCGATAGCCGGCGGACACAAGCAACGGCGTGACTTCAGCGAAGCTGTATATGTCGTAGGGCCATCCATGCAGCAGAATGACAACCGGCCCATTCTGTGGGCCCGCTTCCGCATAGCCGATACTGAGTGTGCCGGCATCTACCTGACGAATGTTTTCAAACGAAGCAACGCGCGTTGCCGCCTTCGTATTGCCTGTACTCTCGCCCAACTGCGCGCGGGCGAATCCGCTCAAACCCAACTCCATCAAACTGATACCAGCAACTGTCGTCCCGAGCAGACGACGACGTCGAGCATTAATCTGGTCAGACATAGCTATCCCTCTTTTAAGATGAGTCAGTCAAAAGTCGCGTCGGCTTCGACGTGCTCTTGACGAGAAAAGAAACGTTCGCCCGGACCTGATGAAGCTAGACCCGTCGTAGGGGTTATGTGATGGTGGCAGGGCAAGACCCCACTAGCAAGAGCAACTAAGTTCACATATCGTTGCTCTGCAAGCAACGACATAACCAGATTGGAGCGATGGAATGCGAGAAATCAATCAACAGCGCCTTCGGTATTTCCACGAGGTCCTGGCTCACGGCACCATCCGCGGTGCCGCGGAGAACATCAATACATCGCCGTCTGTCATCACGCGACAAATCAAGCTGCTCGAAGATGAACTGGGTACCCAACTTTTCGAACGCCAGGCGCGGGGCGTAAAGCCAACGGAAGCAGCTGCTCACTTACTTGAGTTCTGGCAGGGCTATCGGTCGCAGCAGGAAAAACTCGAAGACCAGCTTCACGCATTGAAAGGTCTTCAGCAAGGACACATCCAGCTCGCCGTCAGCGAAGGTTACGTAGACACGCTGGTGGATGATGTGCTGGCTCCGTTCTGTGCCCGATATCCGAAACTGGACATCGGCATGGACATGCTGGCGGTTGACGCCATACTGGACGAAGTGGCGGAAAGCCGGGCTCACATTGGACTTGCATACAATCCGCCGCCCCATCCACGTATTGAGTATCGTGCAAGTTCGCTGCAACCGGTCGTGCTGTTGTTGAGAAGCGACCACCCTCTGGCCAAGAGAAAAGGCCCGGCGCGCATCGACGATCTCCACTCGTATCCCCTGGCAGTCATGCCGTCCACGTTTGGGATCGGCCATATCGTGAAGCTGCTGGAGTTGACCGAGAACATTACGATCCGCCCGACGATAACGACGAACTCGCTAGGCGCGTTGAAGCGATTCGTGACAGTGAATAACTTTGTGACGCTCATAGGAGAATTTGCTGCATACCGTGAGCTCGCGACCGGCGAACTGACAACCATCCCTATCGCACATCCGCTGTTTGAAGGTGCCCAAGCAAGGGTGCTGGTCAAAACAGATAGGCCGCTCGCCCCAGGTCCGCTCGAGTTGCTCAGGTGGATTCAGGAAAGAATGCCGATGTTTTCTGCGCTTAATCGCCATGAAACGGGAAAGCGGCGGACAGTGCGTCGACGAAACGGCTGATCGTGCGAGATGAGCACCGTCTGCATTCCGATTCCATTTTCGTCGTTGGAAGCAGAGTTCCAGTGACGCTCGCGGCGAGCAGTGTGCATTCAGCGCTCAGGACATCACGCGAAACAGCCAATAGAGCGCTGCAGCCAACGCAATGGATGCCGGAAGCGTGAGCACCCAGGCCAGCACCAGGCTTCGCAGGGTGTTCCATTGAAGGCCTGAGCCATTCGCCGCCATCGTACCGGCGACGCCTGAGGTAAGTATGTGCGTGGTCGATACCGGGAGTCCGTACAGATCCGCCGCCCCGATG